>QQTW01000396.1_pt1 | contig 27111 bp, 32 predicted proteins | sample 1904831 | NCBI WGS metagenome assembly QQTW01 (sample SAMN09435610, study PRJNA476489) | Subsurface metagenome, whole genome shotgun sequencing project. | reverse complement strand
CTAGTCCGTGTCAGCATTGTACATACCAAAAAAAGTATAACTCGACCATGAGTGGGGAAGACGAGCCGATGGTCATTGTCGCCTCGGACGCCGAGGTGCACACCGAGGAGCTCCGCTTCAGTCGTTCGCTCATGTTCCTCCGCGACTTCATTCATGGCATTCGCGAGCGGCCAGAGTATGCGGTGAGCACAGAAAGAGTCCCCGTGACCACGGCGCGCACGGCAATGGTGAATAGCGACCAGGGTGACACCATTCAGATCCGCTGTCAGACTTTTCCCGCCGATCCTGAAGGGCCTGCCCTGCGCGAGCTTGAGATCAGCAAGGTTGAGTCAAGCCAGACGCTGCGGGATCATTTACGGGAAGTGACCGGCTTTGATCATTTCCGCATCATCTGCAGCGGACAAGAGCTGGATCTCGATCGAGAGCCGACGAGGACCGTGGCCGAGCTGCCACTGGGCCCTCAACCGCTCATGATTACCAAGAGGGACAAACCTCCGGTGCGGATGTTGCACAGCGCCTCCAGCGAGGGTCTCACCAAGGTTGAAGTGGAACTCCTCAAGCATTTTGATGACCTCTACGATCTGCTGGGACTCGAGGACAAGTTGGCTTCACAGGTAAGCGATCTTCTCCGCGACGCTTCGTTGATTGCGACTGACATCCATCTAGCTCTGGGACTTCTTGAATGCTTTCCCACTCCGCAATCGGCCGCGTCGACAGATCACCCCCGACGTCCCACTCGATGCTGTATTTCCCGTCGGTCAGCCCTTCAAGACTATGTACTCGGCCACGACGATGCAAGCGACCCTCGAGAGCGAGATGGAAACGGTAAACCTAACCGGCTGGATCAGTCTACGACTGCACGCTGATATCGTTCAGGGACGGCCTTCAACAGCATTCATGCAGATGTGCATCAAGCTTCTGGTCGCTGCTCTGACCAGCGAGGCTTTGCTGGATAATGTTGCGAACGAAACACTCAAGATCAGAACCCTGGGAACTCTTGTGTCTTGTCTCTCAGAATTCCTAACCCGTAAGATGCTCTGCGCTCCAGAATGGAAACTGATTGGCTGACGATATGGATCGTCTCGCAGATACGACTGGGTCTGTCTCTGATCTCGGCGACCAACCGCTTCTGGTCGAGCGTCTTATGTCACTTTGCGCGCTCGCATTGCCGCCGTCTTCTTCGGCACGCTTCGAGGACTCCATGGTTCTGACATGCAACGCCTTCTCGTGCATCGTCCGTGCCTCTCATCTCTCATCAAGCTTCTGGAACGCCCTCCGCGGCCGGAAAGACGTAATCAGTCTAGTTCGGCGTTTACTACTTGAAGATCACAGGGGCAGATTGCGCTCTTACATTGGCGACACTATCGGCGTCTTGGGACACACTTCATTTGCGTATGTTGTCTACCGATCATTCTCTGGTCAAGCCGCTGATTCAATAAGCAGATCCACTGGAGAGAATGATACGGATGTCGCCATCTACTTCTGGCGCATCCTGTGTCAACTGCTGCCAGAGGTCACCAACGATGAAAAGGCGCAATGTGCAGAGCTGTTTGACGCAACGCTCAAGCTTCTACTCACTATCAGCGAATTCCTCGGAAAGGACATTGATTGCCAGCGGTGCTTTGATGGCTGGGCCCAGCTGCTGGTCGAGCATGAGCACGATGAGGTTTGTCGAGTTATACTTTTTTTGGTATGTACAATGCTGACACGGACTAGGTGGTTGGTCGGGACACTGTGGATCACTTCGTTCACGGACTGGCCAGGTTGCTGCAGCAGATGATCAAGGTGGCTCAACGTCTGGCGGAGCCGTTGGAATCAGGGTATGTGAACAGCTCGCCTTGTATCCATTGACAAATGAGTTCTAACGTGGCAACAGCAAGCTTCTGGATGCCGTCTTTGCCAAGCATCTGTTTCCAGAACTCTCGTCCTGGACAATCGAGGAGCGCATCACCGAACGGGTGCCTGTCTTACACAGTGCGACTCGGAAGGAGCTTAACAACTTGATGCGATTGCTCTGTGACGACGTGGAGAAATACGAGAATGTGCTCAACCTGCTCACCGATCTGGTGCCGAACCGTGAGTTTCGAAGAGCCCATTGGATATTTGGCGTTTTCTGATATAATTCCAGCGAGTGCGTTCAATCCAAGCTGGAATTACTCGCAATTGAAAGCGATCCGCTCTAACGCCGGCTACGTGGGACTCTACAACCTGTCCAATACGTGCTATCTGAACTCCCTCTGCACGCAGCTCTTCATGAACCTGGCGTTCCGGTCGTTCATGCTGCAAGCCAATGTGGCGGATCCCGACGGGTCGCAAAAGCTATTATCAGAAACTCAGAAGCTGTTCTCATACATGCAGAACAGCTGGCAGATGGCTGTGGAGCCCAGAGAGCTTGCGGGAGCGATCAAGACGTACGACAACGAGCACATCGATGTCACGGTGCAGATGGACGTAGACGAGTTCTACAATCTTCTGTTCGATCGATGGGAGGGTCAGATCCTCTCGGACGAGGACAAGAAGCACTTCCGCTCGTTCTACGGCGGGCAGTTGGTCCAACAGGTCAAGTCGAAGGAGTGTCCACATATCTCGGAGCGAGAGGAGCCGTTCTCTGCTATTCAATGCGACATCAAGGGAAAATCAAGCCTGCAGGAGAGTCTCAAGGCGTACGTGGAGGGCGACATGATGGAAGGCGGTAAGTTAATCCTCTTTGTATGAGCGCACCTGCTGACTTGGCATCGAGATAACAAATACTCCTGCACGAGTTGTGGCCGACATGTCGACGCGGTGAAGAGGTATGCTCCCCCGTTTCTGCGCCTCTTGATGCAGTTATAGCTGACTATACCAGAACATGCCTGAAGGAAGTGCCCGATAATCTCATCTTCCATCTAAAGCGGTTCGATTTCGATCTGCGGACCATGCAGCGGAGCAAGATCAACGACTACTTTGAGTTTCCGTGGACGCTCGACATGAGTCCGTACAAAATCGAACATCTGAGCGACCCGCAGTCCCCAACACCTGAAGACAACTTCGAGCTTGTCGGCGTGTTGGTCCACAGCGGGACGGCTGAGTCTGGCCACTACTACTCGTTCATCCGCGAACGCTCAATGACACATCCTGAGCTATCAACGGGGTGGGTGCAATACAACGACGCCGACGTTCAGTATTGGGATCCGTCTCAATTGCCGGCACAGTGTTACGGTGGGATGGAATCTTGGAATCAATCCCGTGATGTCCAGCCGATCGTTCGTCCAAGTCGTACAACGCATACATGCTCTTCTATCAGCGCGCTTCAGCCCTTCACGCACAGCAGAAACAGGAAATCGCCATCAACATAACCCCGAAGGAGCTGGTCACGTTGGAGCTGGCCAATCACATCGCCCTCGACAACGAGCTGCTCCTTCGAAAATACTGTCTCTTCGATGAAAGTCAGGCTTTGTTCGTCAAGTCGGCCTTTGAGATGCAGCGTCAGTTCTACAAGGGTGTCTGTTCTCTCGATCACAGCATTGAGCGAAGCGCGATCGACATGGGAATGAGCTACATGGACCAAGTCATGTCTCATACGAAAGATATTCCCGACTTCGGCGAGATGGTGGATCTGATCATGGGTAGGGTCAGATCGTGTGCGCGGTGCTGCAAGATCCTCCTGGAATGGTTCGTGTCGAAGCCCGACGTGATGCGGACCTTGCTCCTGCGGGCGCCTGCGGCCAAAGTGCGAACGGAAATCTGCAAGATGATCATGGGGACGCTGCAGCTGCTTCGAACCATGGACCCGTCGCTGTACGGACTCGATCTCATCAGGGAACGCCAGACGGGGACCGAGACGACAACCCCCTTCACTGATATTCTGTTCGTCCTTCATGGGTTCTGGGAGGTCATCGACCTGCACCTTCGTGCCTGGGACGAATATTTTGGGATTCTCGCCCAGCTGACGGCCCTGGGCGAGCCCGAGCGCATGCTGGTTCTCCTGTGCGGATACCTGCGACGCTGTCTCGAGCTTCTTCTCGCCGACTTCGATCCCCAGCTGCGCCACGAGTACGAGCGTCTGCTTCGAGCGATCGGCAAGGGGCGAAAAGCCACCTATAAGTCGCTGACCGAGCTGTTGAAAGAGCTGCTGGCTCCGATTGACCTGACGCTGAAAGATCGGCCGCACGATGAAGACGATCGATACCGAGCCAGTGATACGGATCACATCCCGTTGACACGTGGCGAAGACACATTGATGCGGATGGTCTACCCCCGTCAGCGATCCATTGTCTGGCTCACGAGATTGCTGGACCACAACCACAATCAGGGCGCCACGATGCATATCATCGCCCAGCTCGTCCAGGCCGAGCCAGAATACGACCAACTCGGGCTTCTCTGCCGCACGCTGATTCGGGGGATCACCTACGAGCCGTCGTCGCAAGCGGAGCCCTACCTGCAAGCGGCTCTAGCCGTGTGCGAGTACGCCCCTACACCCACAGACTGTCGGGAATTGATCCTCCGGACGTCCAAGGAGGTGGATACCATCGGCAACAACGGCGGTCGAGAGCATCTCCACTTCTTCCGTACCTTGGCCTGGTTGAAGAATGAGCGATGGCCGCAATATCCGCATCTGCATCGGAAACGGGTCATTGATTTCTGTCACTTCTGGTCCCCTCCGCTACTGTTGTATTGGGATCAAGAAGTGCGTGAAGGCACCGAGACGCTGCTGCACCAGATCTTGTTCGAATATGGTGCTCCCCCAGCCGCAGATTCCCCTGAAACAAACGCCCTCATGGAACACGCTGGCAAACTACTCGGGTGGGCTTGCATCAATAAATTGACCGAACGCTACACGGAGAAGAATCAACAGGTGGAACGTAGGGTGTTGGAGTCCATAGTGAGAGTGCTGGGGGAGTGTCTTGCGTATTTTGCGGAACATGAGGCTCGTGATGAATTCGTTGCTCGTCGGGATGGTCAGTCTTGTCCTCTTTGTTTCTCCCCATCTTTCCCCCCTCTTCTTTGCCCTAGAGGTATCCCAATATGTAGCAGTATTTTGACTAACAGCTGGTGTTCAACAGAGGTGCTAGGCCAAATGAACGAGCTAGTCATCGAAGAAGGAGAAGAAGCTGGTTCAGGTGCGTCTATTACTAAAGTATCGCCTTCTGATCCTGTAATCCATGACTGACGCAAGATTGAAATAGATGAATGGGATGATAATTCGAATGCAGAAAGTGGTGAATCGGATGTCGAAGTTGCATTACTGGCTGGGAGTACCTCACCTTGAAAGTCGAAGGGGGAAGGCAAGGGGAACTGAAAAGAAGGGGAGGGAGTGGAAGGAAAGGATAGGATGATAGAATTATTAGTTCGTTCGGCTCTCGCTTGCTTGCTTACTTGCTTGATTTATTGAATTGGTGGATTGATGGATGGATGGATAATGCATCAGTGGAGTGGAGTTTAGTTTGTTCGTGACCCGGCTCTTGCTCTTCTCGTCCGTTGTGGTTAAAATAGGAGGGTAGTACGGAGAGGAAAGAAGTATCGTGAGAATCCATGCGTGTTCATGAGAGTCCTTACAGCAGTTAGAGGTCAAGGATTAGGGTCTGGTCTGGTCTGGTCTTGTTCAGTGTATTCTGTAGCAGGCGGGCGTTCGTTTCTAAATTGTCAGTTAGGAGAAAGGAATAAAGGGATGAGGATGAGGGTTCCTGTACGGTACGGTAGTTCTGAGACAGAGTTCGAGCTGTTTATTTGTCTTTATAACTATGGTGGTTCTTGCTTCTATCGTGTACTTGCTTGCTCGCTTGTTACTCTGGCTGTTAGACGGTACGGTGCCGAATGATAAGTGTTCTGTAGTATGGTGATAATTCAGTTCTCAGAAAGAGTAATGAATTGTTTAAACACCCCCAAGCGTCCTCAACTGGCTAATGAGTGCTTGGACTTCATCATGACATTGACGGGCGCGATACAGCAGCTAGCAGCCCTTTTTCCATCGGACGGACTCATCACGACAATGTTGAAGTTAGTGAGGTAGTTGTGGCGGCCACGAACGAGCCTTTCCACTTTGGCGTTTTCACTTCCGTGACTGCTGAACAATCCCGTTCGTTTCATAATGTTAACAGAATGAGAGTAATATATGTTTGTAAGTAGCCTACCTAGTCTAGTCTAGGGCTGACATCGAGCTGGTAAGTTAGTCAAAAATGAACTTCGTCAGAACATACACGGCAACAACCTGGAGCAACCTGCTGTAGTTAGTCATTCGTTAATCCCTTCGCTGGGTAGCTTGAATCTCAGTATACCGAAGAGAATAAGGAAAATATCGAAGTTGGACAAGCCATCATCTTTTTGAACCGGACATTGTTTGAGTTAGGTATATCTATCCGAAGAGAAGAAGCGAATACCGCGAATGAATCATTCGCAGATGAAGGGCAAGTTTTTGGTTTTGTTGGGGGGTGGGAGTCACGGATTTATACATCCTCGGGTTCGACTTCTTCCACACCCCCGCTATCATCTTTGATTTCGATGATATCGGATGCGGAGTTATACGTCCTCAAACTCCACCTCGTCCTCTTCTTCGTTGTTGCCATCGTCTTTGATTTCAATTGTCTCGGATGCGGAGATGGTGGTAGTTGTAGTAGCTGTTGTTGTTATGGCTGCGTTCGTTCCAAGACCCGATTTTGTTGCGGTGGTGGTTGTTTTTGTTGCGGATTTCGTAGTCGTCCCATTCTCCGCCAATGACGTGGTCGTGGATAGCGCTGATGTGTCATCCACCTTGCGCCGTTTCCCTGGACTTGGTCGATCTTCTGCGTTGTCGGTATTGTTGGGAAGTATAGAAGGAGGAGGACGAGGTAAGGGCGTTGATCTCGCTGTACCGGCCGCAGTAGGATTAGATACACTCGTCCCCGACCCTGATTCACTGCTCTCTACCCTCGACATAGGCTCAGCTCTCGCGGAAGATGATAACTGAACAGTCTCAGGAAGAGATCGTCCGGTGGCTTCTTCAGGAGCAGCAACCACAGCCACGTCCTCAAACACCCCCTCTTCCTCGTCGTCATCGTCATCATCATCTTCCTCCTCCTCATCAGACTCAGCTGCTTCCTGTTGAGCCTTCTGTTGATCTCGAGCCAGTTGCGCGTAATACTGCGCTACCTCGTCCGTCATCTCTGCCGCTTCGCTGGCTTTCTTCTCCTCTTCCTCTTCGGCCTGAACAGCAAGGAGCTGGTCACGCTCCCGACGAGCGGCTTCTTCTCGACTACCGAGCGCCGTGACTTCCCCGCTCACGGTACTGTTCGTGTGCCATACCGGCAGGGCATTCTGTTCTGCGAGTCGGGCTTTGCGTTCCGCTTCCGCGAGTTGTTGCGCTGCGCTCTTCTCCTCGTTCGAGGTGAGGTCGACTTCAATCCGCGTCGCCGTCTGTGCCATGCCTTTCACGGTCCTCGATGCGGCAGAGGCATCGGGTCCAATTGGAGCGGTGGCTGCTATAGGGTTGATGAGTTGGTTGCGTTGAACTGGTAGGGCGGAATTGAAGGCCATCTCGAAGGTATTACTACGACGGTATTGAGTAAAAACACCTAAAATTTAGTAGAGATGAGGAGAGAGGTACTTACTCCGGAATGACCACCTCATCGATCCGAGGCAACAAGACAAGTAGCGGTTCAAGCTGCTTCATCAACTTGCTCTGCATCTCGTGACCCCCTCTATCCGCCACGGTATCGTCATCTCGTTCGAGAAGCGCTGAGCATTTATGACAATAAAATCCCTCCGGGCCCGCATTGTCCAGCACCTCCATCTGCGTCCATCGGCTCTTGCAGCGCGGACAGAAATAATCTTTGCGCTCGTCCGTCGGTCGAATCATGCTCTCTACTTCTTTCGTGACTCGGTAGATGCGATACTTGATCGCGTCGATCGTCTGGCGGAAATCGATGTAGTAGTATGTTCGACTGATGGGACGTTGCATGCCTTCGCGGGTTTCCGGGCGGTTGTGACTGATGAGTTCGTATTAGCTTTGGGGACAGTGATAGTGCTAAGGGCAAAAGGATCACGTACACTGCCAGTAGTCGGTGCTCCTCGAGCTTCGCGCAGAGTTTTCGCAGCTCCTTCGTCTGGAGGCCGAGGAGATGCGCCATATCATCATCTCGGAGCCTGAAGAGATAGACAAATTAGTATAGCTTAAGCTGATAAATGAGGCCAGAGACTAACGCAGAATGTACGAGCAGCGCATCAACGGCCAGAATATGCTTCGTCTCGTAGAATGCGCGCGCCACGGAGCGGATGAGTGACTTTGCGAGATCCATAGTGGGCGAGAGAGTGGGGAGGTGAGTATATGGGGTGAGGTTAGAGAGGGACGAGGTTGGCGAGATTTATATGGCGGCCATTGCTTCGAGAAAGTGAAATAGAGGTCACATATCATTCAATGTGGCAATATCCGTTTGTAACAGGATCCATTGTCGTTTGAGGTTACCCGCTGTCAATTGATGAACGGTGGACGGTGAATGCCAAGGGCATCAATAGACTTCATGACGTTGAGAGCCGCATCTGATAGGGCTGAAGAAGCAAGCATGCTTCGAGGATCAACGTTCCAGGATTTGGACTGGATTCGCAAACGCGGTTAGAGCGCTTCAATCGTGCATTTCTACTTTACCCAGCTAGGGGAGCGACCTGCTAAGATCAAGTGATATATTAAACGATTCAACATTGAAATACAGAATCAGCAAATATTTGGTCTCTAATTACCTCGGCCCTCCGCCGAAGGGTTGGAGCTGCACGAGAGACACCTCCCCTCGGTGTTATGAAGCGCAAAGCGAAGCCCGATGCACAAAAGGCAGAAGCTCCGAAAAGGCAGCGGAAAGACCTAGGCCGTAATGAATGGAGGTAGGCGAGACTCGAAGTTTTCGTGGTCATAATCGTCTAATTGGTATAGACGAGCAACCGCAAAGGGCCGAGGCCGGACTGACTGGTCAGCGCGAGCAAAAGGCACAGATGAAAATAAAAATGAGCAATCAGACGGTGTAGCATCAGACGTTAAAAAAGATGAAGCCGAAGCAGAAACTGGAGGAGATGAGAACGAACTTCGAAGGCCCAAACGAAAGGTTGCGGTAATGATTGGCTATTCTGGGACCGGCTACAGAGGCATGCAAGTGTACGTTATCTGCAAGCCTACAAATGTGGAGGTCAACTCATATAGAAGCTCAGAAACCCAGACTCGAAAACAATCGAGGGTGATCTGTTTGCCGCTTTTGTAGCCGCCAGAGCAATATCCAAAGCTAACTCCAATGATCCCAAAAAGTCGTCCTTGGTGCGCTGCGCACGAACTGACAAAGGAGTGCATGCCGCGGGCAATGTGATTTCCCTCAAGATGATCGTCGAAGACGTTGATGTGGTGCAAAAGATCAATAAAGAGCTACCACCGCAGATTCGAGTATGGGGGATCGAACAAACCAATAAGAGCTTCAGCTGCTATCAGATGTGTGACTCCAGGATATATGAATATCTGATTCCGTCTCATACCATGCTTCCACCGCATCCTCGAAGCTACTTGGGCCAGAATATTGAAGAGTTGGCGAAAGAGGCGAATGATCTTGAAGGTCTCAAAGAGAGGCAGAAAGATGTGGGTGGTTTCTGGGAGGATGTCGATACCACGCGTATCAAGCCTATCCTCGATTCCTTGGATTCTTCCACCCGAGACTCAGCGATGACAGCGGCACACGGGCCCCCTCTTGCATCAGAATCAGATACCGTCGTTGCTGGAACGTCGTCCAATGGTAAGGAAGTAATAGATGGAGACGATACCCCCAGTGTACCGAAAAACCTCAATGGGGCTGTGCGAAAAATCAAGTCCGCCTATCTGGATACCAAAAAGAGCTTCCGCATCTCACCATACCGACTTGACCGTCTTCGACAAGCCCTAGCCCAATATCAAGGAACGCACCGATTTCACAACTATACCACCTCCAACAAGAGTCCGTCTGATCCCAGCGCCAAGAGACACATCATCTCCTTCAAAGCAGATGACCCGATCCTGATTGGCAACACGGAATGGATTTCTTTGAAAGTTCACGGACAAAGCTTCATGATGCATCAGATCCGGAAGATGGTCAGCATGGCGACTCTGGTGGTCCGAACGGGATGTCTGTTGGAGCGCATCGCGGAGACGTACGGCCGCGCCAAGGTGAACATACCCAGGGCTCCTGGCTTGGGTTTATTACTCGAGCGGCCTGTGTTCGACTCGTACAATGAGCGCGCGGTTGAACAGTTTCAGCGAGGGACCATTGATTTTGACAAGTACGAGGCAGAAATCAAAGAGTTCAAGCAGAGGATGATCTACGAGCAGATCTTTCAAGAGGAGGAGAAGGCTAGTCAGTAAGTTTATTTTCGATGGATGGGAACTTGTGGCTGGACAAATAGCTGACGAAAGATTAGCTTTCACGCGTTCTTTGCTCATATAGACAGCGAGAACGATAATCGGTACTTGTATTTCAGCTCCGTGGGATTGAAAGCAGCGGAGGGTTCTCGGGTTTCCAAATGGAGAGAAGACGGCCAGGGGGCACCAGCAAACGCTCAACGGAAAGGAGACGATCAAGAAGCAGAGATAGATAAGAACTCTCCTGACTCGGACGTCGCGAGCTTGGCAGAAGAGGGCGTTGAGGACTTGAATGAAGCTGATGGCTGAAGCTGATGGCTAAGCTGAGCTTTGCGGGAGGTGTGGCCTCATGTACTTTAAGATTGAGCAATCCCAACAATGCGAAGGGTTGGGCAGAAATCCAGCAAGTTGCTGCAAACGACTGTAGTGGCTTTGCATGGCAATCTGGACAATCTCTACTTCCATCAGACGCATGAAGAAGCCTCATTTGGTTCCATCGCACTCATAATGATGGCTATTTGTCCCTTCATCACACTTGCAATGAGATACATGGACTGGACAGAGAAACATCTATCGCGGACCTTTTCAGCCTCACCCGCCGCTTGTGTTGGTGGTTGCTATACGCATCAATACCCTCTTATATGATAGACGTTCTGACCCGCTCGTGAAATATTCCGTTGGCAAACTAGCTTAGGCCCGTTCGCCAAATGGCTGATTTAAGGAGGGGGCCGACCAGTTGACCGAAAGGTCAAATCTGGCCAGGCCTCCAAGGGTGGGGATTCACGTTCTCCCAGCTTTGAGCTCGAGATCTTGAGAGCGAGCCTGTTGATAAGAAGAAGAAGGGGTTGGTACTCTGACCATGAGCTTCCTTCCTCAAGTAATCTACTATTGGTAGTACCTACCCTAGATGAAGTTAGAGTAGAAGTACTCGTACCTAATCAAGGGATCGCTCTGACGAATGAACCAGCAAGACCACTTGCAAACTGGCTTTCCAACTGTTATGATTATGCTCTTGCCAGTTACAAGGATACTGCTGGATGAACAAGGACTAAGGTAAAAACTGACATTCACGGATTAGGCTGTGAGTATCATCCTGGCCAGCGCTATGTTAGTAACTATGAAGGCTTTTACTGACAGCGGTCAATCCTCTCATCAATTGCACCTCTCATCAATTAGGTCGGCCCGGTCGTCAAATCGGCCATTTGGCGAACGGGCTAGAAAATGTGTCATTTGCAGATGAAGGCTTGGTAGAATATTCATCTAAGGGTACAAAAACCACGAGTTTCAAATGACCGGCCCTCCATGACAGTTGGCGTCTTGGCCGTGACACTGAATTATCATTGCTGTCTCCTCGAATGCGATGAATGCAGACATCCACAAAGCCTGTAAGCATCAAAGGACCTCCTTTCGCCATATGATTGTCGGGACCTCTGCCCGTTGGTTCTTTAATCCTTCCCAGGGCCTTGGTCCTTCATAAACGCATCTCTTATTTTTTTTCAAGCTCCGCGGGCTTTCTATCTTGCAATTCCTTGACAAATTTCAGCCCTGGTGATACTAAGCATGAGATAACCACAACACGAGGGTACTAATCAGCACTGCTTGCTTCTAGGTGATCGTTAGCACTATCTTAAAATGTAGAACTTGCCATGTTGAATTACCTGCATCGCTACGGGGGCCCATATCCATACAACGGAAGGACAATATCATCTTTGTAATGCCACCGCTTGTGACAACGGGATATTAGAAACATCAGGCGGAGACAAATTCACCTCTTCCTGATTCATAGCGCCCCCTGTATTGAGAAGGACGACAAAATGATGGTCAAGACGTTGATCAAAGCCCAAACGAATGGGATCCATGTCGACATCTTGAAGAAGCCAGCATCATAAATGGCACCTAGACTGTTCGTGATATATTTAGCCCAGGCTGCTGCAAAGAAAACATCTCAAAATCATTCTATCAGAAAGACAGTTGATAGTTTCTACTGACATAAGGCCAATGACGCTGCCTGCAAGCATCGCCTCTAAGCCTCCCACAACGCCAAACACCAAAGGGATCACCCAAGCGGACTTCCAGTTCTGGGTCTGCATAGCCAGCGCATATGCACTGGCCGAGAGATAGACGGCACCATAGACGATCAGAGTCCAGAAAAGCGTGAAGCGCCAAATGTCGCCGTAATAGTATAGATAGACTGCCTCGCCCGGCTTGGCATTAATAGGCCAGTACAAAGACGGGAATTGAGGGGAGGTGTATTGCGCTGATGGGGATGTCCCAGCTTGCGAACTAGGACTAGAAATAAGCCTCAGCCTTTGTATGAATCAGGATACTAATACTTCTGATCGAACACTTACTTGTTGGAGCTCATGCTACGCTCTCATCATGAGGTAGATGCGGGATGAATAGGTGTAATCCTGTCCGTCGGCTTGCTTCGGCCTAAGCGCGTCATCTTCAACTCCACCGTCACAAGCCTCGCGACGCACCTACCTCGGAGGACCAACTCATTAAGCAATGCCGGCCGATCAGCTTCTAGCAACGTTGCTGCGCGCTTTGCAGCATAGCTATGCGCCAGAAGAAAGCTCAAAGTCAGTTAATCAGCCTTCTGAAAAGAGGCGCTTGATACTAGCATCACCACTAGGCTTCTATCAACCGCGGCGTCGTCACTCTTATCGCTGTCTAATCCGCTCAACGTCACGCTCCTCACCTCGCAGATACTCTCAGCACCAGCAATATGGGAGCGTCACGATGGTTTGAACACCTGTCTGCAGGTCCTCCGGTGTTTCCATACGGCTAGCTCGTCGCTCGCGCGAACGAGGCAGCTAGATGGTTTCTCAGGACCCGCCATTGGGAGAAGACTAACGACAGAAGAATGGGCCAAGGCGGTTGTTCGGGGAGCGGACAAGAAATCTCCACGATGGCGAAATTTACTGCCCTTTGCTGGTGTACTACTGGGCTTGGAGAATCGACCGAGTCCTGCTTCAAGATCTAGTGTTCGGGGTGATTTGCTAGATGCGCTTGTGAGAGCGGTCAATCTAGCTCTGGAAGAGACCCAAGAAGGCGATGGACTGCCTCAGCAATGTATTGCGCTCGTCGTCAACTATACATTCGAATTGCTGCCGGAAAACCGGTTCAGGGAGATCAATCATGATGTATGTTAAAGACCATCGGGAAACGGGGTCTTGGTTAACGTGCATCAGGCTCTGCTCCCGGTGCTTGTCAGATCGGCCTTCTTCTCGATCGAGGGATTGCGGTCAGGATACTTTCTTGGTCCGATCGACGCCGATGTTGTCCAAGCAGGTCGCAGCAAATTCACGTGGGCTGTAAGTAAATTTCTAGCGGCATGTGAAAACAGAGAGGAATGATGCTTATATTCAAGAATAGAAAGAGTCTACAACATATTTTCGGCTCGAACAAATGATCTCGAGACCGCTTGTTGCGTCCATGGGGCCGATGTCTCGATTGATCGGTCTATCTGTGGAGAACGTCAAGAACCCGGCTTTGGTGTATAAAGCCGTCGAAGAAGTTGTCTTGTTTGCAAAGACGCTAGCTACGCAATGGCGGCAGAATAAACTCTCCGAGATTGACGCGTCTGAAGAAAAGATTTATATCGAGAATGAAGCTCTGGCAATGACCATTCCACGCCTGTGGAATGTACTCAAGACTTGCATGTTTTCGTGTATAAGTATCCTGAGAGTCGTCATGGCACGAACGGTAGCCGATCCTGCCATGGCTGGCGACGATTGTGAGTCCCGATGGCCTCCTGATATGAACGCGGTTGGTTCCAGCTGCTGACACGTTGGCAGTCGCTCCCTTCCTCGCCATGCAGACTCTGCACGCCCTTCGACATCTGTACTTCATCTCCTCCAGACTCGGGCCGAACTCGTTTTCGGCTCACGTATTCGTCTTTCTTACTTCCATCGACATCCTCTCAGTGTATCCCAAACATGTCGAGGCCTTCTTGACGGACATCCAACCTCATCATCTGGGACAACTCCCTGCTCATCCTCTCGACCGGACACTGGACCACTTCTTCCTCAACACAGCCGAGCACTTTACCCTCGTCCTGCCATCTGCGGTGGCCGAGGATCTGCTAGTGGCGGCTGCCAATCCGTATCTCAACTCAACCACTGGCAAGGGCAGTGCACGACCGCAAGCTAATCTTGCAGTGGGCCGTTCGCACGAGAACTCCGAACCGAACTCGAATTTACGCGAGATTTTTGAAGCGGCACACAGCGTCGCACTCGCTGTGCTCTCTGCCCCGCAGAACGTCGAACTGGCGGCCAGGATATTCCCATTCTACATCGATGCTCTACTCAACAACCTCCCTCCGAGTCTCTCACCGCGGCAATTCCGACTGGCATTCAAAACGCTAGTCCGCATTGCTTCCCCTCCGTCTGCTCTGGCGGGCATGCAGCCCGATCTTGCCGCCACCATTCTTGAACTGCTTCGGCACCGAGCTCTACATTCGCAGACTCCTTCTATTCCGACATCACCAATACTACAGTCATCTGCTCAACATACTCCTCTTACAGATGCGCCTCGGCCATCACCCTCATCCTCCATTGCACCGCCGATACCGAAACCTCTAGCATCATCAACACACCCACTAGCACCAGCATCAAATTCTCCACCACTTCTATCACCAAATCCGGCATCAATCCTACCACCGCCAGCATTGCCAGCCCCCCCTCCGCAGACAACTCACCCTTCCCGAGCAGCCCTCCTGACATCAACCATCATCGACTCTCTCCCTTACATTCCCTTCGACCTACTCGAAGAATGGCTGCCCCTGACAGCGTCTCTGATCCGTTCCTTGATTGAATCTGACCACCACTCTTCTCCACAATTAGTCGAAGATATTCCTCGGCCACCCTTCTCATCAAACCCAGCGTCATCCACAGCAGCACCCCTAGCCGAGAAACAGCCTTCAACGGGCTACTATCCCACTACGAACCCCATCCACAACGAAGATATAGATCAGGATGTAAATGGAGATATAAATGGAGAGACCTGCCTGCAGCGTTTCTGGGAAGTCCTCTCGAGCGGAGAAATGGACGTCGATCGCGCTCAGGTGTGTGTAGCGTGGTGGACTACGAGAGGGGGTCGTGAATTGTTATTATTTGGGGAAGATCTGACTGTGGATGTGAATACCGAGGCCCAGGGGGAGGAACCAGAAACGAATTTGGACTAAGCCACGGCGATCCAATTTTGTGGAATTGCGGTGTATCTACCGGGGGGCGACACGGGAAACTGAGCGTGCAGTAACCGGCCTTCGCAATACTGCCCCCTTAAAAATTGCCGGCACCGGTTACTGCACGCTCAGTTTCCCGTGTCGCCCCCCGGTATTTACTGATTTGATCTGGTTTGATCGAAACATGGTACCCTAACATGAAATTATACGTCTACATGAATATCATTCCTGATTCTTCTTTGAGAGTACAACACAACGAATACATTATGTCATTCTATTCGACTCTCACGAAATTGAAAAAATTGTGCAGCTATAGAGCAACCTTTGTAAAGCTGTCGTCTCAAGATGAGGGAACACTCTCTACTCAGCTCCACTATATTCCCGGTGTGGCTCAGCAAAGGCAATACAACCCAGGCCAAGCGGGACAAAGTGGCATCTATGTAAGCCAGCTACCAACAAGATCGTCCGAATATAGCAAAGGTCCAGCAGCACATGTTCATCAGATATCACATCGGGGCAAAATAACTCCATCCGAAACCAACGCCTACCCAACCCAAGGTAAGCAATCCCGCTCGTCCCGTCCCCAAACACCGTAACCGCGAAGGAGAACGGCTAAACAGAGTTATCGAATAAATGGAATGCCAACGGACGTTCTGGCGTGATAATCGAGATATTCCTTTCCGAAAAACCGGACTAGGAATTCTTCTTCCTCTGTTTGTTTTTGTTGGTATCATTAGCATTTTTGTTCTCAACTTTCGGTAGCCGAAATACATCGCCCAATCAAGCCTGCCTAGCCAAGCCAGACTAGGCTACCAAGTCACATACCACCCTCTGCTTGCGCCAGTCGGTGAATCTTGTAGAAACAACCAAACAAACATATTCTGTTGTATCTCATAAACCCAGACTTGATTGGAACGAACGGGATATGCAACGAAAAGCCACGAAGAAAAGTCCCAGGAACACCGACCGAAGGGTAAGAAGTACTAAAAAAGAATAATAACGTACTTTCAATCCTCCCGTTGAAAAACCTCCATAAAACCACCGCATAAACACCCAAACAGATCCTATTCCCCATGACGACCTGCGTTCCGATAGCCCACCAAAAGAAGCCGAAGTAACTCGGATGGCGCAGCCAGCTGTACACCCCACTCTTCACGAGCTTATGGGACTCTCTCCGACGGGTCTGGACGATGTGGTTGAAATTCGTACCTGCCTGGGCCATAGCAAGGGATCGGATGATCTGCCCTAGTACGGTGATTGATAAACCGAGGAGTGTAATTGATGATGGCCAGGGTGTTGCTAACAGCTTTGCTGACCACTGTTTTAAAGACCCTTCGTTTGAAGAGTACTCCCCTGGCGTTGCAGAAGACAAGGAAGGATAAAGAATGTAGGTCGTCACGAAACATTCAATCATCGAAACCGTATGCGCGACATTATAAGCCGTGCCATTGGATGTCAAAAGGAACGCGGAGACGGTCGCAGCGGGGGGATTGAAGCGGGCTGTGATCCAGAACTCAAGAAAGTGGAAGAGTGATAAGGTTGCGATAAAAAAGGGGAGTCGCCATATAGGATGCGGGATGTAGAGGAGGAGGGTGAGCGTGGCTAGAAAGCTGGAGGTGAAGACTTGTCCTAATAGAAGGGCGCGGAGGGAGATGGCAGACAGGGATTTCCGGCCTCGGGGGAAGGTTTCGGGCTCGATTTCCGGTGGAGATGATGAGAGCGGTTTTGGGACGGGGGTGGATTGATGCAGCGATGGTGGTGGTGGTGGGGGGTGGGGAGGGGAGGTGTGGCCGTTGCCGGCAGAGGTGGAGGACATGATGGGTTCTTCAGAGTCGGATGGGGGAATGGGTCGCCATTTGAAGTGCGTAGACTCGTGTGCCTCGTCTTGTGACTCCTCGTTGGAGGAGGGAGATGGATTTTGTCGTCGACGCGGTTGCTCCATGTCTGGGTGAGATGTGTCGAGTGATTCACATGGAGCCATACTTATCTGAGGGGGGGATGTCGTTTTTCAGGAGAAGAGAGAACAATAGTAACGAGATTGTAAATGGGAACGATTGTTGTTATCGAAGAATATTAAGATTCAAATCGCCGTTTCTTTGTTGTTGTCGTTGTTTGGGACTTGGAGTTGGGGTGGATCGAAGATCGTTCCGCGGAACGTCCCCAACTCCAGGCTCCGGATTCGGGGTGAACGGGTGATTCCCGCAGAGCCTCATCCGTTGCCGCCGAGCCGCACTCTCGATCGAGCGCTAGCGCTAGATTGGATTCAAAGCTTAGCCAAGCGAGCTAAGCCGGAACGAGTAATGACGGGTAGAGTGCGTCCGTCGTAGAAGATTTCGCCAATTGTCGTCGAAGGAATAAGTCAATGCATGTTGAGTATATCGAGACTAGGTTCAGGCCCCTCGCGACCGCCAAGAGAGGGGATCATCAGTGGAGTGGTTGAAGTATACTATATATACTACTTCCTTGACCACCGATGTCAGACAGCGCCCTTAACTGGTTAAATGGGCTCCTTTGGTGTAGAGATCCGCTGCGAGCAAAACTCACAGATTCTCCTGACTCAGGAGAGGAGGGGGTTTTCGTAGGAGCTTCAAATCCCGATGAGTTCTGAGCTTTTGCTATTTTTTTTTACCACTTATTCTACATGGAAGGACCGTTGGACTATGTTACAGTGTAATATAGATGAATGTATTCGACGTGGGAGGACACAGCGCATCAAGAGACAACATCAATATGGCTCAGGAGCCGCCGACGACAAAATTACAAAGGATCCAACTGCTCATAATAGGAACCAAGGGGCGTACTGATGAATCTGGAGGTTTCAAAGCTTCGTGAAGTTCAATCAAGGAAGCCCAGAGGCCTGATTCAAGAGGGAATATCTCACATGCCATTACGAACAGGAGAGCGCGTTAAACTCACTTCATCTTCATCTTCATATATACACCGTTGCTGTATCCCCGTGGGTGCATAGAGTATGTCATCAATCAATAGTCCGCTACAATAGATGTACGAAAATGGTCCTGCATAAGTCTAGCAACCCTCGAGACCTGGTGCCAAGTAAATGGGACTCATGAGATTGTGATAATGAAATCAACCCAATAGGAATTGGACTCATCTTCATCGAAAGTACGACGGAGTCAACTGTAACCATTGTCTTTTGTATTAATGATTAAAGCAATCTTCATTGTCAGGACTCTGATGACGATTAGTGTTTACTGTTGAGCTGCTCCGTTTACCTTTATCACCCGCATCGCTGCTAGACTCCTACAACCTGTTTTCGTAGGAATACCATGAATTTGAGCGGAGATATAGCTAGGGAACGCCTCTCTAAACCTTTCCATGCACGTATGGTCTGAAACACCAAAGGATGAGACTGAAAAGGCACAAAAATCGCCTACATAGTATGGTTCGGGGCGGACAACTGAGACAACACGCTGAGACCTCATCGATTGACTTGCTGAGAACAACTGCCCACCAACGATGAACTGCAGCACTTCCCACGGCCACAATCATCTCAACATCAACACCCGATTTGTGCCCTTATTCCCCATCTCCACTCATTCATTCCCATGCCCCTTCTACCCGCGAAGCATGTTGAACCCCGTATACCCAGCCATCAACTCCAAACCCAGCTGAAACAGCGTCCCCCAAGCGCCCACCATCCGGCCCTTTCCATTATCACCAATCTTACAACTAGTGTAGCCAACCGTATAGATGACGCGTGAAATCACCCAAGCTGCGCCCATGCCCGCGGCCGTCTTGGGATATTCCAATCCAGCGATCAACAACGAGACCATGAAGGCCGTGTGATTCTCGGTGATGTTGGCATGCGCACGCTGTCCGCAGTTGAAGGCATATGCGGCCTGGTCCGTTTTCATGGCTGATTCGGACGCGAAGGTGTTGGGGTAGGGGACCTTGGCGGCCTTACGCAGTTCGCCGGCTTTGAACGACAGCCAGTTCGTCATGATGGCTGACGCCGTCGCCGCGAGGACGACATATCTGAGAGGTGATTGATGTTAGCACGAAGGTAGCGAATTGAAGCGATACGCAGAGGTGATGTCATCGTACCCGTAGTCGTTTGGAAGCGAGATCGTGAAAGTCATGTTGTCGGATTTGAAGTAACTGGCCGAAATGGAGATTATGGTATGAAAATGTGACGGTTGAGAAGGTTCGATTTTTCCAGTTTGAGGATTACTGGTGTTGATGCCTGTTGGCTTCTCATGGGAAAGGAGGCCATCTTTAAAGACTGGCTGGCGACGAGCTAGGCTCGTGCCGATACGAAGCCTGCGCCGGCGATGCTAACGCATCTCTGATTTTACCCCTTAGCGCCCTCCTCGGAGATGAATTCTCCCGTCATCCGGACAGGAACAGGCCGGTTCCTGAGAGTTCCCGGTGCTTGGAAGCATCCAGAAGGATATCACCCGGGATCCAAACTGATGATGCTGAATGCGGCATCATCCCGGCCATAATTTGGTTCATGATTTCCGTTTGGATCCAGATAAAGGAGATCTGGCTTTGTCAGCAATGGCCAGCTTACGGACCGTGCTGACGAGAACGGACCTCGATTGTAAACCATTCAAGACAGATCTCGAGGACAGTTGTCCTCCAGCCAGGGTGTGTTAAGGAATGACCTTGATAGTCTTCTTGTTTGTGTACCATCCCAAACGAACACATGGCCTGATGGGAACGTTGATGACCAATGCCGAGGGCATGGATTTCTCAGCTATCGGAGGTCGGCGGACTGATATCCGATGATGTCAGCCACGGAGCACCGGAAGCCACCGAGAAGGGTGTAAAGCAGCAGATGTGAATCGGCAGGATGACAATGGAGGTGAGAATTCGAAGCTGATGTCTGGCAATGGCTTCAATGGAAGCGAGAAGTGAAGTAAAATTTTCGCAAGAGGTCGACGACGTCGAAGAAGAGGCCAGTGGGGTGGGCTTTTATGGATCCAGACATAACATAATGGGCATCCAATAGCGCTTGGCCGGGGATTACTGAAATCCGATCGGCTTACGGAACCATCAATTGATGGGTTGATCGGACTTGATTAGATATTCCGGACGTCAGTCCAACACGTTGGCTTTTTAGGAAGGGAATTGAGATTGAGTTATCTTACCCGGGGTGTATTGATAAGTTTAATAACCCTCAATATTTAGTTAAGAGTGGGTAGTGATCGAAGCCCCGGTGACTCTCTTCCACTTTCACCGCAGGATTGTCGTTGCAAGTAAGCCAGAGGGAACAGCATCCTTGTCGAGAGAGCCTTTGAGATAGGTAGGCCTCTGGGAAATCCAACTCTTATAAATCTGTCAATTGAGCATTCCATCTGATCTTGAGATGAGACTAAGCTCCCACTCTAGTTGAAGACGTGCATCGGAGATAAGCTTCTGTGGTGTTAGCTCTACATTCGACAGCTCAGGTCAAGCCGTTCGAAGTCCACTGTAGTGTACAGTAAGCTCGGTCTAGTTGCACACCCTCGGTGGACATTGTAGCTTTGTCTGGGAGGTGCAACCAGAGGCGTGGTGCAGACACAGAGGTAATAATAGGTCAGCCATGCCCAAAGGCTTCAAATTCTGAGTGCACTTGGGCAAGCATCTTGTATTGAGGGTACTTATAGAACGGTGTAAGTAGATAGAGATGACTGTGTCCAGTGAAGCTAAGTTGAAAAGAAATTCAATTAGATACTTAATTCTTTCACTGTTAACATTCAAACAATAATATCTTTAAGGGGAAGTGAACCTCAACCTGGTCTACAGTGGTCCGATAGTATTTAGTCCATGGGCACATTCTGTGCTCATCAGCAAAAACGGGATTCTATCCAACCATTCCGGCCTACCCAGGCTTCTCGCTGGTCATCATTGATAGAGGACGTTGGGTGGGCTATCGAGGGCCTTGCTCGTAAGAGCAAGGAAAAATTGAGACGGCTCGGGACAGGAAAAGGTATTTTTTTGCGGTCAAAACACCAGAAAACTACCGATCGACGTTGTGAGCCGTCTCAACTATTGATTGCTCTTACGAGTGCAACCGTAGGTTAAATCCGGGTAGCCAGACGCAGGCAGACAGAAGACGATGCGGGTCTTGAATTCTCTAAAGAAGACAATACTCGACAAGAAAGACCTGACGAGGGGCCGACCGACGTCGACGTCTTGCAGAGGTTGATTGTCGCCTCTCAGCAGTAGACGCTAGCTGCTAGTCATTGTAGGTTAAGAAGGCTGAGTGGCATCGCTGGGTAGTACTGTAGACGCAGCCTGGCGCTGCTGATACCCAGGAAGACGGACGCTACGTGGGACCTAGACGCCTAGAGTCCTGACGCGTCTCCATTTTCGCTGATGTTGACTGCTAGATTCATTTCGTCGGCACCTTAGAGCATCAATTTGATGGGTTGATAGGGCAAATAGAGTGTTTCAAGGATCCGCGCTTCACAAAAGCGCTCCAAACGGGATAGACTAAGACATACCCCCCTTGTGAGTCTCATCCAAAAGCCCCCAAAGACCTGCATGGACCAATATTCCTGAACGTGTAGCACTCCCGGCGCCAGATCCCCAGCCTAGAAACACAAAACCTACATGATCGGACGATGACTTTTGCTGACGCTGCCGTACTTGGCTTGCCACGCAAAGAAATACAACAGCGCCGCCAACGGCTGTCCCACTAGGCAGAAGCTGACCCAGAAGAGGACGTTACCAATGACCTTTCCGTTCACGCCTCGCATCGTCTCCAAGGGTGCGGTGAGCGAGCTCAACGGCAGTTGGAGCATCATGCCCGCAAAGGCAACCCCTAGACTCCGAGATCAGTTTTTGTTGCGGTTCCACCAGCCCATTCGAGTAGTCTCGACTCACCAATCACGTTGTGCGTCGGCAATCCGACGAGCATCTCATGCAAGATGGCCGACAACAGAAACACCATGGCGCTGGCGCTGCGAGACGGCCAACCCCGGCCCACCAAGGGCGAATAGATGTGTCGCTTCATAAAGTAATAGACGGGCTTGTTCCAGGTGCGCCAGTAGGCACCCACGCTGGGGCTGTTCCACCAATCCGTGTAGAATTCGCGATCGCCGAATCGCATGATCTCGGCGAGCGCGTTGAGATAGGAATGGAATAGCGCAAAGAATCCGGCCAGCCAGACGACGAGCGAGATGGTCGAGAGCTTCATGATCCGCTCTGCGATGGAGGTAAACGCCAGCGCCTGGACCTTGTCCAGCGAGTTCTGCAGCAACGGCGCCGCGTACTGCGCCGATGCGATCCAGATGAACATGCTGAGTCCGGCCATCTCGGCCACTCGTTTGGCCAGGAATCCCCATCGGATAGGGCCTGACCGGGGATAGAGCGGCTGATAGACTAGCGTCGGCGCCCACCAGAAGTACGAAAGATTGGCGAGGGTGATGTTGCGAGGGTATGGACAATCGCGGTAGACTGCCGGTAAGGCGGTGGCGATTCCCCCGTCCAAACAGGCGCGTCGAAGGTCCCGGTTCGTCAGCGCATAGGAGCAGATCTTGAGCCAGACGATGACGGCGTGCATCTCGCACATGGTGCCGATCATGGGATGATGGATGATCGAGTAGACCACGACGCTCGTGAAGCCCAGACAGAGCGTGGCATTGAGCGCGTGTGCCAGGCCTATCAATCGCCAGCTCCATTGCGGTGATCTCCTCTTCCGCTTCTCCGGTCCATCGTCTTTCTTCTGATTCCCCAAGTGCTGGTGCACTTCTTGCGCGGCCATCAATTCAATCAGGTATGCCAAGAAGAGATGGCACGGAATCAACAGATAGAGCAAGGCACCCAGCAGAAAGTCTTGTCGGCGGTAGTCGTGACACCGGATGCAGATCAGGACGCCATACTGGACAGTGTTAATATATGATTCAATGGCTCATAGAATCAACAGTAATGACCTTCATGTAATTTTCGATCATCAATCGCAAATTGGAGACAACTGATGGTTTGGTATCAGCACGTGTTTAGCAATATCAGGCCATTACGTACCCAGCATGATGACCATCAAGTTCCTGAAGCCCAAAAAACTAGGAGTGACGGTTGTATCGTGGCTTAAGCAGCTCGTTCGCGGTATCGAGTGCACCGCAGCCAGGTGCCGGTAGGGGGTCCGCTCGATTGGCTTCCCATTCGGAGCTTGACCTCCGTTAGGAAGACTGTTCGCATCGTCACTCGAGCCATGCCGAGCAACGGCGTTGTCATTGTCATTTGGAGAACCAAGGGCTCCGTGATGTGGTCCGAATCCATTGCCATTGAGAGCTCCATTATGATGATCCGACTTGGACTCCATTGCCAGCTCGGTGCGGGTCGATGCCGCTGCGAATGTCGTCATGGTCTTGGCCCCACTAGAGACGCCAACGAGATGGCCAGTATTGGTTCAATTGGAGCAACGATGTGCCACGGTCACGGAGGAAATGGAAGACACATCAGCTCTCCATCGTCAGTCCATTGTAACATTAAGATCTCGACCGTAGTTAACCAGGCGGACGTGGGGCAACAAGCCATGGTTCGCAAAGCGACGCACGATGGGGGGAAGGTCAATTGGGATCAAGTTTTCGTTGGGAAGGCCCGCGGAGCTCGGCTCCAATCGGCAGAGCCGGCACTGGAAGGTGTAACAAAAATGCTGCAATAGATAGTGGTACTTAATCGCTAGGGAAAGAGTAGATAAGAGACTCCGATGTGTCCAGCTAATTGTGACGCTGGCAAGAACCATTACCCGGCATTTCATGGCCAAGAATTCGTTGACCATCGTACACGCAACATCCATGTTTGAGTTCGAACGGAGTTCTGAAACACCGTTCAGCGACACGCTGGTCGACGAACTGAAGTTTCAGCAGACGGCCGAGTCACGTGATATAGTCACGTGACGATCGTGAGATTTTCACGTGACTTCCCTACTGTGGATTTTCCCTACCGGCCGACCTCACTGGCACTGGCCCCACGTCCGAAGCGCGTGAACAACAGCTGTGATATCATGGTTGGAAGGCGCAAGCAAAACTGGTGATGCCGGTTTCTTGACATGAGTTCATTGATATTTTTCGGAAAGTAGAACTGCAACAATTGATTGTCGTTGCTTCCGTGATTCGATAACGAGCTTTTCTGTTTCCTTCACGATGGAGCGTGACTATTCGAATGCGCTGGGAGCAGGAGGCGGGTATGATGGTCCCTTGGGACGCCAAAGAGGCAGGAGTATGTCACTTGAGCCTACGATCGTGGCTGTGATTCTAGCAATCATCAACAAACACTTGACAGTGCCTTTTTCTTTGAATGTTACGATCGCTGATCCCATACGACAGGACTGGTGACGGAGTACGCGTCGTCGATGCTCCACTGGATGCGCCACGCCAAGCCACTCTGTCAAGGTCCAGGCAAAACGGAAGGAGAGAGGTCGAGCGCGAGCTATCTCGTTGATGTGGGTACTGATATAATATGATCTGTGCTGGAACGGTGGCTGAGACGATGCGTCGGGTAGATACTTCCTCCGGAAGCAATGCTCGACGACGCGACCGACTTCGTCCCTGCCAAGCATCTACACTCCTCGTTGAACAAAATTAAACATCCTATCAACGTGGTGCGATGGACACCCGAGGGGCGCCGGCTATTGACCGCCTCCAGCAGCGGTGAGTTCACGTTGTGGAATGGCACGGCGTTCAATTTTGAGACCATTATGCAGGTCAGTCATCACGAGAAACAAAAATAACGCTACGTCTGTATTCTCGAAACAATAGCTGAATATTAAATGACCAGGCACATGATTCTGCGATTCGTGCGGCATCATACTCTCACAGCGATGACTGGCTGCTCTCGGCAGACCAAGATGGAATCGTCAAGTACTGGCAACCCAACTTCAACAACGTCAAGGTCATTCAAGCCCACAGTGACCCGATTCGCGACCTCAGTTTCAGTCCGACCGACGCCAAATTTGTCACCGCCTCGGATGACTCGACCATCAAGCTCTTTGACTTTGCTGGTGGAATCGAGGAGGCGACGTTCACCGGTCACAACTGGGATGTCAAGACCGTGGACTGGCATCCGAGCAAGGGATTGCTGGTGTCTGGCTCCAAAGACCATCTCATCAAGCTGTGGGACCCTCGTACGGGGAACTGTTTGACGACGCTGCGAGGGCACAAGAACACCATCTCCAAAGTGCTTTTCGAGCCCACGCGAGGACAGCTGCTGGCGACCTGTGCACGCGATCAAACGGCCCGGGTGTTTGATCTCCGCGTCATGCGTGATATCTGTCTGCTTCGCGGACACGAAAAGGACATCTCGACCGTCGCCTGGCATCCAGTTCATGCATCGCTACTCTCGACCGGCGGAGCTGACGGTAGTTTATTCCACTATCTCCTCAACGAACCTAATCCTCCACCGGCTACGGCGCCTTTGATCGCCGCCTACGACACATCCGATCCAACCATGGCTCCCGCACTGACCATCTACCCCACCCATCGACTTCCCTACGCGCACGACTTTGCCATCTGGTCCCTGGACTGGCATCCGGTGGGCCACATTCTCGCATCGGGATCGAACGACCGGGTGACTCGTTTCTGGACGCGACCCAGGCCAGGCGAGACGGACTGCTTCAACGACCGCTACCACATCGGCGAAGCTGCCGCCGAAGCGCAAGGGACCTGGGACCGTCGTGGGATGCGACGGCAGCAGCGAGAACAAGAGGAGCAGGAGATCGAAGACGAAGCGGAAGGGCTGGTCGATCAACAGATGCCCGCTCAGTCGTCGGTGATTCCTGGTCTGCCAGGTCTTCCGGGTCTGCCTGGATTACCACCTCCTAGAGTAGCGACGATGGACATTCCCACCAATGGCGAGCCACCGACCCAACAACCGGGCATGGCAAACAACAATGGACCCATCTCCATGCAGGGATTACCTCCTCCACTGATGCCTCCTCCAGGATTCAATCTCCCTCCATTCGATCTGAACAATCCACCCGATCTCTCGAAACTTGCCGCGCTTATGGGCGGTCAATTACCCCCGCCACCCGTTCCCCCACCTCCAGGAGGTGCCGGTGTCGGTGTCCCTCCAGGATTCGCCCTCCCTCCACCTCCGCCGCCGCCAATACCCGGTCAACTTCCTCCCGGTCTGCCCATTCCACCGGGTTTACTTCCACCAGGCTTTCAGATACCACCCGGTGGTCTTCCCTTCCCGATCCCACCTCCAGGGATGCCGCATCCAGCTGTTGCTATGGGGGGTGGTGGCGATGCAGCTAGTCCGCCACCCCCATCGTCAAGCGGTGGTAGCGTGCGCAAGAGAGCCCCCTTGCCGAGTCAACAGGAGAGTTTGATGATGGAGCAACAAAAGGGAAAATATCGACCTGCTCGATAAATATATTTTCGTCTGTCATAAGCATGGTGCGGCGTAAGGGTTGTTGTCTAATCACATACCCCCAAGCGATTTCGTTAGCGAGGTGAATCTTCTCGGGAATTTGAACTTGCAGGTTCGTCGGATGCTCTCAAATACCTGTTCCCCAAGTCGCATTTAAGCATCCACAATGGGGCCATGTACTTCAATGTAGAGCAGATACTCTACGAGTTGTAAACAAATTGGGTAATTATAAATAGGGATAAATACTGGCATGCCCCCGAAACTGAAAATAAATACTCCCATGCCC
>QQTW01000395.1_pt1 | contig 27115 bp, 32 predicted proteins | sample 1904831 | NCBI WGS metagenome assembly QQTW01 (sample SAMN09435610, study PRJNA476489) | Subsurface metagenome, whole genome shotgun sequencing project. | reverse complement strand
GGAGATTATCCTTTTTTCACAATTGATTAGAGAATTCGTTAGGGAGTTGATAGGAACGAGATGGGGAGGAGATGGGGATGCAATAGCGAGTTTGATAGGAATGAAACGAAAAGGACCCCTCAGTTTGATTCGAGACAAGTGCGACTTTAGGTGCAGTGCGTGGAAAATGGGTTCCGGTGACTGAGAGATTGGTATGGACGAAGAAAGAGAGATTTTATTCAACAGCGGCTTTGATTGCCGAGGACCGTTTATAGCGTTCTTTCTTTCAGTTTTGATTGAATCTAGAGGAGAGAAAGGGAAGAGAAACGTAGTAGAGAATGGATGAATCGCAGGAGAGGGAGACGACGAAGTGAAGGAACAGAAGTAGTGATGAATGAGGAAGAAGCCGAGGACAGTGGAGAAAAAGCTGTTCGTACCTCGTCCGTAAGATCTTCAGGACCGGCTAATGGCAGGAGAAGATACGGTAGGATATTCACCTTCTCTGGATCGAGAAGGAGTGGATGAGAGAGGACATCGAATGAGATATTCCTGTTCATTCATTATATCCCCGTCAATACTTTACTCATCATGCTCCGCTCGACTCAGTGTCTCAGCTGCCAACAGAACGACCGCGAGGATATCATCATCATCAAATATAGGGATGGCCCAGAAGAACAGAAGAAGAAAGTGAAAAGGAAGCAAGAAAGAAATGATGGAAGGAAGGAAAGGTCTCACTTCATGGTATAAGCCACTCCCCTTCTTCGAATCTCGCTCTGATGCTCCGTGAAAACAACCAATTTGCTGAGTGGAATAACATTATCGTATGCTTGGGGTGTGACAAAGTATTTCCTTCCCTCCGTAAACTTCAAACCCATTTCAATCAGTCCTTGGTCCCACTCACTTCAATCACAAGTCTTACATCTTTATTCATACCAACAAAGGGTAATGCTGGGTTTAGAGCTATAATGGATGACTTACTTTAGAGAGATCAGCAAATAAATAAGCCAGATAATCATAATCCGCGTTTGAATTCCATTTCTTCTCCGCTCCCCGGACGAAACAATCCATTAATTGATCGAGAGCTTGCTTTGAAGTGCTGAGCTCCTTGGCAGCCGTCAGGGTGAAGGTGAAGAGACGCTTGATGGAATCAGATTTGGCGAGGTTGGCGAAGAGCATAGCTATAGAATCCGCATTGGGTTCTTTGGCATCCTGGGATTCGTTAGTCTTAGAATTGATCCCTGCGGACATATGAAAGGACTCCCTTCGGACGGGGATGGGGCCCAGGAGCAGCGCACCGTACGTACAGTGATCTTCGAAAGGAGAGCTTCGAGGAAGTCATCGTCACTAGAGAGCTTATCAAGAACATCTTGATCGCAGGATAAATTCGTTAGGATGGTCAAGGCATGAGAGGCTATTTGCTTGTTTGTTGATGATCATCATCAGTTCCATGCATTTTGGTTTTTGGATCCACTTTTGCAACAGAGGAGTCTCCGTACAGCGTGATCTTTGACGAGACGTTTAAGATCTTGAATTGGTCTTCCATCGTCTTTCTTGAAGATATGTGGTGCGGACTGAGAATAGCCCACAAGATTCTCAATAGCTTGAACCCGTCGAGTAATGTAGTCAGCATGTGATAGACTGGGAGATGATATGTATAGGGCTCACCGATAAGTCGAATTTGACCACTGTCATGGTGCAGAAAGTCAACTAGCTTTTGGTCATTAGTTATCTTTTGACGGCAGCAATTGGGAAAGGGTATGCTCACTTCGTCCAGCTCGGTGGCCATGGTTGAAACTAGAACAAATGGTTGATAGCTAGATGATTAACTACGAAATATTCCGATATCAACGCTGATAGGCGATTGTTCCTCTGACACGGACGCTAATCAAGAGTCGATGCTGCTCGTGTTGAGTTACGTTAGTAATGTTGTGACTAACCCATGGTTTAATTTTCAACCGCGCGTGATAGTAGTCTAGGTCTGCCGAATCGTGGGTCCGAGTGTGGCCGAGCTGAGATTGAGAAGTATACAGCGGGAATTCGCATTGGCGATACGAAATCCAATGAGGCCATCCGCCATCACAGTCGGCCTATTCGTCTCTATTGTATAAGTCTCTCTTCGTAGGAGCAGGCTGCATTCGAACTTGGTAGTAATAATATCATTCTCAGCTATTCGCTATGGGACCTAGCTTGGGTGAAAGAACCATCTGTCTAGAAACCATGAACTATCCCGTGGGACGGTCCCTGTGAAGCACCTCACGAGACAACATTACCCACCAATCTGACCACCTGCAGCCGTAGCAGCCTGTCCTCCCAGACCATCGTCGCCTCCATTGACCTGTAACACACCGGACACCGGCTTGAACACCTCTTCAATATCCTGTGCATCCGACCTCTTCCCATAATTCGATATGATATGCCAAGCCCGTCGAAACTCATCCCGAATCGCCACGATCCCGTTATGCGTCACCGTCCGCGCAATGTTGTGGTCAGTTTCGAACGGATCCTCGATCGCAAACAGATACCGGTGTCGGACCTCCTTCTGCTTCTGGCCGGGCTCCTTCGCCTCGACAACCGTTGTCCTGGCTCCGGTCCAGCCTTTCGTCTTCTTGGATAAGATTCCACCAGCCGTGCGAATGGACAGGACATCCATCGCCCAAGCATATCCACCGTTCGAGACATGAGGTCCTTGCTGAGCGTAGTATTCAAAGAACTGCCGTAACAGCTCACCCAGTGGCTGCTGGTTGCGAGTGAGCAGGCCCTTTCTGGCGAGCTCGCTGATCTCGGCTTCATCGCGCCAGAAACGCACGTCGTGCCCGTCGATCCATACTTCTTCGCAAACCGGCTGAGACCACGTACCGGGCTTCGGATACTTCCAAGCCTGTTGCAGATTCGGAACCACGGGCGGAGAAGCGACGTTGGCCAGAAAATGGAGAACCATCAGCACATAACCGTACGACGAGAGCGTGCCGTGATAGGGGCTGTTGATTTCCCGATGCTTGGCCCAGGCTTTGACCGCAAGGACCATCGGCTTCACCCGCGCATCGCACTGGTTGTAGCAGCGTAAGAGCAGAGTGTTCTGAACAGCCAAATGGTTGGAGAAGTTGATGTCGCACTGAATACCCACACCAGACTTGGGAATCTCGAGAAGATGAGGATGACCGGGATCGGTGGATGACGGAATAGGACCAGCGAGCTGCCGGACCTTCTCGAGAGTCTGAATGGTTCGGACCGACTTCCATGCAGCACCGTGTTGCCGCACGAGGTCAGCGTAATCATCGATGATCTGCGCTTTCTCCGGCTCTTCTGGGTCGCCCTTGACCATCTTCCGCACGCTCGAGATCAGATATTCCGCCTCTTGCTGGTGGTAAAGTCCTGCAAAAGAGACCTGCTCGACCGATTGGACGTAGTCGAGAACTTTCTCGCGTATCCCTTCGTCCCGCATACCTTGAAGGTACTGCTGAACAACCGCCCTAAGGATCTCCATTTCCTGGAATGCCAGACGAGGTCCTCGGTCGCTGAGGAGGTCGCGTCCGCCAAGCGACGTCAAGATGTGGAATGCACGTGAATGATAGCTGGCTGAGTTCTCCCCTGATCTCTGCCAGAGCGTCACAAGCTTGACCGACGGCAAGGACCTGATCCGTCGCCACAAATTGTAGGCAGCTTCATTCAGGTCCGCATGGCTTGCCTCCACGCCTTTGTGCAAGTCCTGCCAGCTCTGCACGAGAGACCTTGCTTCAGCTTCCTTGGCCGATGACGCTTCTTCTAGTTTCCTGCCTTCCCACGCCATGACACACTGCTCTCCTTCAATGTATACCCAAGCATCGGCAAGTGACTGCACTGGGTGGGCGGCCCGGGCAGAGATGCGGTCGAGAACGCGATGACGGAGGGATTCATCGGCCAGACCAGCAATGAATGCGTTCACCAGACGTGCTCCGTGGTCAGGGTCCTGTGGCGTTTCCGACTTCGATGAATGTGAATCCTCGAGCTTGCTAAACGTCTTCTTCGCCTTTTGCAGATAGGTCCAGATATCGTGCTTCGGATCCTGATGGAGAGTCTTGAGCTTTCTCGTGAACGGGTCCTCAGACTCTTCGTCCTTCTTCGTCGCTTCTCTCTCCTTCTTTATTGCGGCCTTCCGCGCTGCGTTTCTTCGGGCATGTGACGCCCTTTTCTTTTCGGCTCGAGTGAGACCAGCTGAGGCGGTGTTCTTCGCAACGTCGCTCTCAGCAGAAGTATTGTCGTGAGTAGTCGGTTCGTCGTCTTTGCCTGTCAATGGGCTTTTCGCAGCTGAAGCGGGGTCGACGGGAGACTCGATAGCTGCTTGGCTCGTGCATTTTGCTGTAGATGGAACCCCCTTCTTGGCTGGAGAATCCTTGATGGAAATTTTCCCGGCCACTTCAGTCTTCTCATCCACCGGGTGACCATTGGCTGGATAGCCGCCCGCTGGGGATTCTTTGAACGCATCGCCTGAATCCGCCGCAGCAGATGAATGAATATCCTGAGCTGGAAGGCCATCACGTGCAACTTCGTTGGTCCTTTCATCTGACTGTTCCATCGCAAGGTCTCGCTCGTTCTTCGTTGAGACACCACGGACTGATAGGTGTGTGGTCGTCTCAGCCGACTCTTCCGTCGCAGGTCGATGTCCGTCTTTGGTGGCAACTTCTGAATGCTCTTCTGCCATTGCAGCAGAGTTTTCGATAGTTGAATTACTTCCAAGCGATGTGGAATCACCGGGGACAGGCCGCTCAGACGTCTCGACTCGATGCTCGACCGTCATCACATGCGGTTGATGAGCCGGAAGGCTATCCATCCCAGAGTCAGGTCCGCTCTTGCTAGATTGCTCCGTTGGGAGTGACTGCTCTTCGGTCGTCGGAATCTGTTCGTCCGTCATGCCCTCTTTCGCTCCACCTAATTGCTTCTTCACAGCTGAAGGAGCTCCCTCTGATCGCGACATGACGGCCCCAGCTTGATGCACGCGCTCCTCTGCGTCTGAATTCTCCTGTTTTGCTGCCGCTTCAGACTCTTCAGTCTTGATCGAGTGCTCGTTTGTGACTGGATGAGTCTTAGTTGGTGCCTCTTCTGACCATCCATCACCATGCTCGTGAGTCGACGACTGATCGCCGTTCACAAATTCGACAATTTCGTTGTCATGTGCGGGCACAGCTGGATGCGCGGTAGGATCAGCCTTCGACTCTTCGCGTTCAACCCGTTGCTTCAATGCCGCCAACAACTCTGCAGATGGCTTCTCGCACAGCTGGATGATCGGGATTCTCGTCTTGGTCAGCAGCCGGGCACCCCAGCCCCTCTCGAGGAAACCTTTCTCCAGTGCTCGGGGAATAGGCGACTCGGGTGCTGAAATCGGAGGCTGCGACAGAGGGGACAACAACATCAGATCCATGTCCGATGACTTCAGAGCAAAGCCGGACTTCAGACTGCCGAACGCGACCAGTTGCACAGTGTTGGGCTCCTTCTGGTCCGCCGACACCCGATCTTGTTGGAGTTTAGCAATTACTTCCTGGCACACGGACTCCACCGATGCTCTAAACTCGTCCTTCTGGTGCACTTCCTCCTCGCCGATAGCTGCTTCTGCGACGGCTGATAGCGCGACATATTCAAGGCGAGTCGACTGCCTGACCATGACCTCGTGGAAGTAATGATTGGGCCCCGGATAATGATGGTGATGATGGAACATGGGAGGCTGGTGATGTGGATGCATTGCGGGTGGGCCAACCGGTGCTGGCCCTCGGACATGCGGGCGAAAGGTTGCCGGACCCGGACCGTGAGCTGCTTGCTGCGTCATCGAGCTGGCTGTCCCATACGACCTGGTGCCATCTCCACGAGAGAACTGCTCGTAAGCTGGATATGAGCCTCGAGGATGCGATTGATGTCCTATGCCCGAGTGCGCGGATCGTGGGTGATAGGAACCTCCTCGCGGCCAGGATGGACTTTGCGACTGCCACAGACGGCCTCGTCCTCGGAACGTGCCTGTGCCTCGCTGTCCCTCTCCTCGCGTTACTGAGTTCCAGTTCACTGGAGAAGTTAGCTCGAGTTTCTGAGGCCCATCCGCCACTGCATGATTCTTCGACCCATCGCCTCCAAGAACTAGCTTGCGGAGACCATCCTCCAAGCGAATGATTTCGGGGGCCCGTTCGTCCGGAGTCGCACGACTGTCCTTTTCCTTGTCGGATACTGTATTCGTCGGAGCAGCCTGCATGCCAAGGGCCGGGAAGTCATCTCCTGTGAAGTTCGTGTGCCTGCTCGTCTGCTGGTTCTGATAATAGCCTCGGGTGGAACTGCCACGCTGTCGACCGCCAGGATGGTAACCACGGGAGCCTCGTGACTTGCTACCATCATGCTGAGAAGCACGATTAGATTCTGACCCATGCGGACCACCTGATGATGATGAAGCCATCGTGGGGCAGCAGATGATTGATGAGCAAGTGCAGAATGTTGGTCGTGATGGTTCCAGTCGAGGGTTTGAATGGGGAAGAAGAAGAGGTGAGAGTTGCTAGGAGACGTGCCCTCTTAATATTCAGGACCAAGACGGCTTCATCCGCGGCGGGCACTTCTTCGTGTCAAGTGTGATGGTGTCAAGTGTGATGTAGGTGTCAACCAAGGATTCTTCCTGCCGGCTTATTCCAGGCTCCAACAAGTCTTTCTTTGAGCAGGTAGAAATACCCGAGTCACATCTAACAGGGCGAACCAGAAAGAAGAATGCCATGGCACACATGGCATACTGGCGTTTGCCAATGAGTGAAGTCCGGCGATGTGATATTAAGGAAGGTCCAGGCACGGAAGAAACCCCTTCATGCTCATCATACGCGTGACGAAGGTTGAGCAACCTTCGTCTTGAGTCCGATGAACACGAACCATTACAATTGTGATGAGAGTTAGCTCTTCGTCACAAGGAACATGAATATTCCTTCGTCATGAGGATCATGGTAATGCCCTCGTGGTAAGGGTATATGGATGAAGCGATTACCGTTTGTTTTGTCCGTCGCGTGCCTGGCAAGCTCCATCGTTGCAGAGCCGCGCTAACCGCTGATTGGTCGGCCTCGGCCACCCGCGACGTCGACTTGAGTCAATGGGCAAGCAACCTAACAAAGCCGTTACTCCATTCCAGTCACTTACAACCTCTCACTTCTTGAATCTTACCCCGTCCTATTCATCGCTGTTCAATCATCTCTGCTCCTTCTTCCTCATCTCACTTCTCTCTTGGTTATGCCTAAAGTTCAAGACTAGCTCTACCTCATGTATCAACTCCTTTCGGAGTGAGGAGGGCGGTGCTACTACGCCAGTGACAGCTGGTTCCAACGGAATACGCTCAGTGGGGGTGTACTGAGCACGCCTGAAATGAGTGCCTCTCCGTCGGCTCCGTCTTCGGGGCCCACGCCAAACGGACCCACGCCGAATGGCCCTACTCCAAATGGTCGACCGGCGCCTTCGATGCGCCGTCGACGAAATGCCGATCCCTTAGTACGACCGAAGAAGGATCGCAAGCCGCTTCCTTCTGTGGCTGCAGCTGCAAACAACAAGCCTGGACCCCAAGGTGCCGCGAAGACGAAGCAGCCATCCGACCTACCACTGGCCAAACTTCCGAATTCTGCAGCGGAAGCCGCCGCCAGTGCGAAGAACGAGGCTCCGTCCGCTGCCAAAGATCCGCATGGCTTCTCGGAACCGCCCAGGTCCGCCGAACGGACCATGTATTTCCCTCTGATGACCACCAAGCGTTCGCTGATTGAAGGACTTCGATACCACGTGGCGAAGCTGGCGTCCAAGAAGCATGTCGATCCGACAGACGAAAAGACTTTCACTCGACCAGTGCGCTTGTATCGTCGAGACCCACGAGCCCCTCCCGCGGGTGGCGGTGGAATCAAGGATGAAGATGCAACAGGCGCTGATACCAAAGACGCGGTGGTCCTGGATGAGAAGGACCGGGAACAACAAGACATCGCGCATCAGGAGAAAGAGGCGCAGCGACAAGCCGATTTGGCGCAGATTGCACCGGCCGCGTACCAAGCCGCGAAATCGAAGCGAGGAGTGAACAAGAGAAAGACACAGCAGGTGTACCGGACGGATCAGACGCCGGAGCAGCAGAAGGCGTCCAAACTGCGATACGAAGAGGCGCTGCCCTGGCACCTGGAAGATTTCGACAATAAAAACATCTGGGTGGGCACCTACGAGGCGGCGCTGTCGGAGGTGCACATAGCTCTGATTGGGGACACTAGCCGGTTCCGCCTCGTTCCGGTGGAGAAGTGGTACAAGTTCACGGCGAAGAATCATTTCAAGCCACTGACCATCGAGGAGGCCGAACTACGGATGAACCAGAAAGTGAAAGAGCCACGCTGGTTCATGAAGGCCAAGGAAGAACAGCGGCAAAAGAACGAGGAGAAACAAAACCGGCGACAGGGGCATAAGCTGTTCGTGGGGAAGCTAGAAGAATCGATGGGCGAGGGGGTTGGAGGGGCCAGTCACAGATCCGAATTTGCCGACTCCAATGATCTGGATTATGAAGAAGACCGATTCGCCGACGATGAGGAGAACCAGGTGATTGAGGGGGATGAGGAGGAGGCCAAGGAGGCGGAGAAGCGGATCAAGCGCGATCAGCTGCAGGCTAACGTCTTTGATCTGAAGGATGAGCAAGAGTATGATCGGGAAGAAGACGAAGAGAAAAAAGAGAAGGAGCTGGCCAAGAAGCTGGGCAAGGGCGTGCTTCGAGCATTGCGGGATCACGAGAAGAATCTTGTTTACGACGATGATACCGACAGCAATCCTTATACCGATGATGTATGATTTCAATGTCTCTCTTTATTGTCGTTCTCCGACAAAATTATGTATGCTGATGCTAATGTATATGATAGAGCACTACCGAGGAAGAGGACGAGACCAATAAAGAGGGCGAGCAGTCCAAGGCAGGTGAGAAGAACGACAAGACCAAAGGGAAAGAGAAAGATGGTAGTCGTTTGCCGTCGGGTGCGTCGACCAAAGGCACCAACACGCCATCTGGGCGAAACAAACATTCGGATCCGTTGAAGAAGGCTGGTGCGACGTTGAAGCGACCAGGTTCGCCGAATCTGTCGGAAGCGAGCGGAACGGAGTCGGCACGGAAGAAGTCGAAGAAACAGCATGGGTCATCTTCGGCGTTGCCCACAGCGACTGGCACGCCCAAGCCTGGGTCGCGGCCCATGTCACCTGCTCCCCCATCATCCTCTGCGCCTGAAGCTAGTCGACCAGCCGGGGTGGGCCCTCCACGATCGTCCTCTGCTGGCGCTCCTGGATCCGTCGACGCATCCAAGACAGGTCTCAAGAATGCTACCTCGGACAAGAAACGAGGACGACCTGGCGCCGGTTCCGGCAGCGATGGCGATGTTACGGCGGGGGAGATGAGCGATGGTGCACAACGAAAGAAGGTGAAAGGAACGAAGACAGCGACGATGTCTGCGAGTGGCAGTCGACAAGGCTCTCGCGCTGGTAGTCCGAATGCACCAGCCGGTCGAGCAGCCGGTGCTCCTGCTGCGGGCCAAGCTCCGCGTTCGACGAACGGTAGTCGGGCCGGAAGTCCCTCGGCCCGAGCACCTCCTTCTCACGAGGGTTAGACATGACCATTTCTATCATTATTATCTCCTCCCCATCCTTCCCCATCCCTTCTGACTCGCACCTCCCCCCCCCTTATTCTTAACTCATCCATGACTAACCATAACATCATTCAATCGCGCAGTCAAATTCCCCACCAGCGCTGAAATCGCCGCCACGATCCCACCCGGTGGCATCACCATCGGCGAATTGACCAAGCTATTTCGCGGACGGGTGGGCAGCACACAGAATTCGGCCCGGTTCATCGACATGGTGCGTGAGGTCTCGACCCTCGATAAGACTAGTAGGAAACTGTTGCCGAAAACGGCGGGCGGGACGGCGTCTCCAAAGTCTCCTCTGCCCAGTTCTACTTGAGGAACAATCAATCGGGCCATAGACATACAGCTCCGTCGGGGGGATGTTAGCGTGCGTGTGTACGTACGGGCGTGGATGGTGATTTCAAGCGCATTCCCCGCTAGCTAACTGGCTGCTTTCAGTCAATTGAATACATTACCCTATATCTTCATTATCAAAGATGCTCGCTCTCTTCCTTCGAGTGGGTGGGAGGTTGTTGCTACTTTTCGTCGTCTTGTCCTGTCAGGCCTCACGTTCTGTGATCCTCTCTAGAACTACTTCACAGTCCATCGATGCCTTCTATCGTGCTCGGTTCTTCCTCTAGCAACTAGACGTCTATTAGGCACGTGAGTGGCTAGCTTCAGAGCTAGGCAGAAGGCGAGGAGGAGGATAGAATTCGCTGTATTGATTCTAGCTATATACTGGCGAATTGGGAGCTCTTATAGACGCCTGACTCGAGTCAGGAGCTCTCCTAGCCACCTCGGTCCGGGGCGGGTAATTGCTCGCTCGTACGCCGATATAGCAGCCTGTATAGGAACGCCTAGACCTTGGCTGCTAGGCTCATTGACGACTAGATTCAACACTTCCTGTACTTCGTGCCACCTCACTCGGACTCAATCATACCCACTATTTCCGTGTAACACATGCTTCCGATTCATGACGATAATCCTACTATACATCTTCATCCAACTCGGTATTTCCGCCCAATGCAGCACATACACGCCAACTAACCGCCATCCCAAACACCCCGGCTCTCAACCCACCAATGCAAACAACACTCAATCCAAACCAATCCTGAGATCAGCTCCAGTAATATTAAAAATTATTCATCCATCTGCCAAGCATATTCCAACTCCCTCCTATTCTTCACTTTATTCCTCGCCGCGAACCACTTCCCCTCGAAACCATTCCCCCTATCGACTCCATCCCAGCGATGACCCGGTCTGATTCCGTATCGATTCGGCATGAACGCGCCTTTATAGAGTGGTTTTCCCGTGACACTTTTCCCCGTTTTCTTCTCCATCAAGAACGCAGCAGCGGGATCATCCCACCGCTGTTCTGATTTCAAGTCCCGATTCAAGTCCTCATCATCCGCGTACCTTGCGAATGTAAGATATTTCGCATCCTGGACTTCTTGCCGCCGTTGATCGCGTTGAGCGAGTTGGACGGCTCCCCTTTGGGCTTCCACGGCGGCGGCTTCGGAGGCAGCTTCGGCTTCGAGTTTTCGTCGAGCTTCCGCACGCTTCATGGCTACGTTGATGATTCGGCCGCTGGCATCGCGGTAGATGGTCTCCTGCGTGGTGGGGGAGTGGGATTGGGAGGCGAAATGGGCCCGTTCGGCGGCTTGCCGGGCTTGGAGAGCCGAGGTGACTTGTGCGGCGGATTGGAGGCCCGCGTGGGCCCCGGACTCCATTTTAGGGAGGGTGGTGGAGTCGGAGGGGAGAATAGTGGGCGCTTCGTCCTCGGCCAGACCCCGCGCGGCAGACTCAGCGGCGGCGGAGGCGATGATGGCGTCGGCTGCTACTTGTTCGGATGATGATGAAGGTATAGGGGCGCCGATGGTCATCCATGCTGAGACTTTGGCGCGGCGGAAGTCGGCGGAGGAGTTGGATACTATACATTATTGAAGACAACGTCAGTCAATTGAGGTTATAATGTCATCGGTATATATGAAAGATGTCAGAGACGAAAGAAAAACAAAGATATATATACCAGTCACCGGTCCATCTTCGTCATTGTCGTTCGATCCATTCGGTGTCCAATCCAGCGCTGCATCGTCGTCAATCACCACCGTCCCTGCCTCCTTTTCCTTGCGTTTACGTTTCTTAGATTTCTTGTCGGTAGGAGGATCAGCGGTTAAGTATTTTTTGGCGAGGTAATCGGCCAACGTCATCTTGGTTGTTATTGTGAATACCGAAGATGGAGCGGTTCGGAAGCTCGGGGAGTTGATATCAGATCGCTAACGACGAGTGCAAGCTCCCGCTCCGACTCAAACTTCGAAAACTCTGAATTCACAGTATCTACTCTACTGCAAGTTCAAGAAAAATGCCCCGCTCAGAAGAAGCCGAGGCTTTCTTCGCGGTCGTCTACGCCGCCGTGCAAGAAGTTCCACATGGACAAGTCACGTCGTATGGGCATATTGCTCGATTGATCGGCCAACGTAGGTCTCTATCGATCGCTTGTGTAGATGCTCTCCCACTAACTCAACGATGACTACTTCACAGCTCAACGTCCCAGGTAATTTACAGCTCGAAACAACTTTATTTCCATATTGTATGATTAAATAGAATCAGACAAGTAGGCATCTGCCTCAAACATCTTCCCTCGCCCGAGAATGCCCAAGGGATCTATCATAGCGATTCAGTCCCCTGGCAGCGGGTATTGAATGCCAAGGGAATCATTTCACCGAGGTGAGTTTTATTTGAATTAAACAAGCCATCAACGGGGTTCATATCGATCATGCTTTCTTTCAGTAAGAGGAGTTTGTCGTTGATGTTTTATATAAAGAAATGAGCCGGCAGGTCGCATTCGTCAGGCCGAAAAGTTGCGACAGGAAGGTGTCGAGGTCGAACGTAGCGAGATGGGTGAGCTGATGGTCGATCTGGGAACGTATGGATGGTTTCCAGATACTTTACCGAGCGAGGAACAAACGACGTGAATTTTATAGAAGAAGAGCTTGAAACGAGGTTTACCTACGGTAGCTTCGTGAGCTTGCTCTGAGCTTGCAAGGCGTTACGAGTGGAGCTAAGTAAGGGATATAGATACACCAACGGCGGTCGATATAGAGCTTTTAGATTCTAAGGGAACAACCAACCAGACCATACATCCATACGGCGATCCAACATATGAATTCGACGGGGGCTAAGGTAAACGGTACTATCGATTTCCGTTGTTCTCAAGATAGCCTTCAGAGTCTTGAATTCTTATAGGGATATCAACAACGTCCTTATATCATGTCGCCGCATCTGGAGCTCGATGCCTTAGCCACATTCCGGTAAGCTGTGGCGCATGACGCGGACGACAAGCTGTGGCGCAGCTCCATCCGCTTTCACCATCTTGGCGCCGCATGGCGCATGACAAGGATCTCGATGCGCCTCCATCTCCATCCCCGCCCTTCAGGACACTAGAGCTATTGTTGAGAGCTACAGTAAGCTCATGTGCCTGACTCAGGTGGTCTGTGATGATCCATGGGACTAAACCATTCTCATCCCCCATCCCGCGCCCGGCCGCTTCCTGAGTGGTGACCCTGGATCATCGGCCTATGATGATAAGCGCCCTGGACACGATGTCGTTGAGTTAAGGGGATCTTTTGTTGATTGCGCCTTATCCAGAGCCCTTCTGGATAAGGGTTTCATTTACCCATGATTCCGTATCCCGCTTCCGTTTCCGTTTTTGTTCTTAGAGGTGATGGGATGAGTCGATCTTTCCGTTCCCTTGTCTCGCTGTTGCCTCATCTGACTCACGTCTTGCGTGGACGCTTCTCTGTATATAACCGCCTTGAACTCGAACATTAGCTATTCACCTTGCCACCACCACCACCATCTTCTCCTATTCTTCATCTCATTCGTCATTCGAAGCTGTTTCCGGCGTTGTACAAAGGACTACACTTTCGGCGCTTTGTTCAGTGCCACAACATCCAAGACAAGAACGTGACGCGCTTTGTGTCGCCCCTTGGTCTCTCGTCTGAGTCTGACAAGCTAAGCGCTTTGCTTTATCCCATCTCATCCCATTCCATCCATCCGTCCACCCACCTGACCTACGTCTACCTGCCCGGTCCACGTCATTGTTGACTCCGCCCCTTCATTCGGACTTGACTTCGTCGTTTCAATCCGCTGCATCTATCCTCCGTCTAACAACCACAACAACTTCATCGAAGCTGTCAATATCTATCCATCGTCACTCGAACCCATACCTCTGCTCTCACACAGTCCTACAAAACTCATCAGTACCAACCCCAAAGTCGTAGACATGGACGCCGACCAGCATTTTTCTCCCCGTCGCCCCGATCTCCGCAGCGCCGCGCTCGAATATAAACGTCACAACGACCGCGCCGCGAAATGGGGATTAGGAGGCTGGACGTCTCGATCCTGCGAATGTCCGAACAGGCGATGGAACGGACAAGCTCGGTCGGATGAATGGAATCCAAATGCGCCGGAGTGGCATGCTCGTCCGGTTCATGCGCATTCACAGTACGGTATCCCCTTCTCCGGATCCCTCCCACTAGTTCTTCTCATGTGTAGATCCTCGATTGATTGCCCATCCTTATCTATACGCATAGACTAACTGGCATTTCGTAACCCGTAGATCCTCCTACTGGGACCGTCGAAACCGGCAACACGCTCTCCTCAAGGAGAAGAAACACCTCGCTACTATCAATGTGATGGTTGACGAGAACGATGATGGAGCGGGGTTGAAGGACGGGTCGACTCCAGTGAATATCTCCCCCGACGCGGATATCTTTTATTCGTTCGATGCGCCTGCGGGCCCCACCCAGGGGATGAACGTACTTGATCAGGCCCTCACCCAGGCGGTCGAACGCTTCGAGGTCAAACAAACGGATAAACTCATCAGGGAGGAATATGAGGTCGTACAACCGGAGGCGGAGGAGGTGGCCAAGAGTCAAAAGGTGCCGCCGGATGTAGATGACGGGTTTGAATTGGTGTGAGAATTGATCGATTAGGGTGTTGGTGCTGGGTGGTATGTGAGAGGATGGGTGGTGCTCGACGGTGGTGTTGGTGGTGCAATGGCACGAGGCGGCGTTTTGTATTGATCGGTGGCTGCTAGAGCTGGAAGGAAAGGGTAGTCTTGTATGCACATAGCGTTTCAATCAATACAGCTTTAAGAAGAAGGATGATGATGATGATTCAGTGGAAGGGGTAATGAATTGGAGTAAAGAGATATGAACGGAATAAATGTAGAACGCATGCCGCAGCATGGCCGAATAATGATATAGAACGACCACTTTGCATAAAAACGCGGAGGACAGGAGGGGAAGGGAAGAGCAGAGAGGCAAAATCCAATACGTCAGCCAGTGCAGTAAAGCAACTCCAACCCAAGGATTCAAATTGTCCCATCAACAAACGCCTTGTTGACAAAGCCGCCACCCATCACAGGATCGAAAGTATAGGACACTGGTACCCCGCGCCAAGGTGTCCCATATAGTACCAGGGCATTGCAATGTAATCCAAAGACGAAAAGCATTTCCGAGTAAAACCGCAACGAAAGTGATGCTTCGACCATCATTGGGTCATTATCATATCATACCTCAAAACTTCATCCTCCAACAGGACCCCGACCCCCATGTCCACCCCGACGTGTCCTGTGAGGTGGCTTGAGATTGGGATCACGAGTGTGACCTTGATAGGCCTGACCATTATCAGGATCGGTGTGGATCATTTGACTGTGAGGATCATAAATGGTCAAGGGTTGAGGACGTCTATACTAAAGAAAAAAGCCACTCACAGGTAGCGAAACACCAATCAGCATTTATACACGTCGGTGGGAACACAAGGGGTGGGAAAATGGCGCCACCAGTGACGACGGTTGTATCGGGAGACTTGCCGATCATGTTTACGAACGTAGATCTCCTTGCAGATCCATTTGGGGCCATCACAGTCGAGGATCTTGATGTATTTGTCCGGGAGGAAGGGGCCCCAGAATCGACGGAAAAAGTCCGTGTCCCACCAACTGGCGTGAAACCGGATTCGAAGCCGGTTGGGGATTGCTAGACGTGGCTTGATGAGATGCGCGTCATCAAAAACGTATTCGGCGACGCAGACGGTGTTGTGTCGACGCCAGTTGTTGTTGGTCTTGCACTGGCAAATCGTCACGCTGGCCACCTCGTCTCCGCCCGCCCAACAATAGGTGACATCCCCTTCGTTCGACCCGGGATAGTGATCGAGCTCCATGGCCAAGTAGCTCCATACCGCCTGTCGGCCATTTCGGAACGACCACTCGGCCTCGCCCCAGAGGTACTGCGATCGACGCGTCGACACGGGTCCCGTGTCATTGTACACGGCCGCACCCACGGGGAGGGGCCCATTGCTGGGGGGTAATTGGAGGGGCTTGTCGGGGGGCACCACTGGAAAATTTGTGCCCGGAACGATGGCCATCCTTGTAGGCTCGATAGCCCTTGTATTTGGTCCGGGTTCTTCTTTTTCGTGCTGGTCGTGGTGGATAAACGGGGCGAAGTCTTCTTCAACGGGCAGCGCGGAGGGGAGGTGCGGTGCGGTGGCCAGAAGGAAGAAAAACAGCGAAAAGATGATCATCTTTGGTGGTTGTTGATGATGGGAATTGAGACTGGTGAGGAATAAAGTCGACGAGTGATTATGGTATGGGAGATATTGATCGACTGAATGGGAGGCAATGACGGTGTGTTGAACAATCTGTTGCTGGTGAAAACCAACATCGATAGATGAAGAGATGACGACCAAGAGGAGGGAGGATGGGTTCTTGATATACTGGGGGGTTATTGAAGTTCCGACTGGCATTGATTTCCACCAGATCCAGGTGGAATTTGAATATGACGTCCGTCACTTAACAGGTGACCAACATGGAGGAGTCATCCCGATGAGCTGGTAATGGCTAACAAAGTTCACTCTATGCGTCTACACCGTCGGCCGGGTGCCTTTCCAGGTGTAGATACACAGTAGGTCCAACAACGGAGCCCATAGTTGTGCATGACCACGCGGATATGTAAATGAATCTGATGGTCCACGGATAATATTACAGATGGGATAATGAAAGATGATATACTACAAGAGTAGTACATCATGTATGTATCATCTTACTGGAGGCCTAATTGTTGTTCTTCGTCCTTGAAGATGTTTAGGATTCCTTGGATGTGACTGGAAGAAAGCTGCGATGGTGGTTTGTGGGCTGGTCGATGCATGTAATTTGTGCCTCGGCCCATTCATATCCGTGCTAGTCCCAAACCGGCAATCCACTACTTTAGTTGAGCCGCATCGTTTGTTTACATCCACATGTTTCCAAGTTCCATCCACATCCACGACCACCAGTGAATCAAAACATCACAGCTCATATCTCGCAAGTCTGCTCTTCATTCCATCCCTTTGACTGCAGATTGCGACAATCATCATGGCTCGTCGAGGTCATGAAGGTCCCATGGAATTTGAATGGCAGAACGCTCCGCCCGCCGACGTGACCTCGCCCTTCTATCAGTTGACGGTGAAGCATCAAGAAGAGCAGAGGCGGCTGTATGGGACGAAGCGTGGGTCTATCATCACCTATTCTCATGCTCATCTCAATCTAACAATGTAATATCGTAATAGGACCACACAGCGTGTTCGAGTCTCCGTCCAAACCCGCCGCGATGGAGTCCAGCTTCCCAGCCCAACCTTTCGTCTTCTCCCCGCCGTCACCTGTTCGACGCTTCCTGGGCCAACATAACCCTTCTTTCACGACGCCTCGGAAAATGGACCCGGATCCTATTTCCTCTGGTGGCGAATTATCATCCCCCGACAATGGCCATGCCGATGCAGAAGACACACCAGATCGAGATCGCCCAACCGCAACGCCTTCCATGGCCCTCGTCCGGACCGAGCAAGAGTCGCCGCCATCCGGGAATGATGACTCCGTTGATGACAACCCGGGATTACCACCGCAATCTCAGCCCCCACCGTTCTCCGGACGATCGAATGCTGCTCCGATCCCTACCAGCCCCGGCCGAGGCGAAGTCCGTCGACCTCGCTTCACCGACGCCATCACTCGGCGCATCCACAAACGTCGTCGTCAGGAGTTTGGCATCACCGGTGGAGTACGAAGCGATCATCGCCCCGGGAATGCACCGCGCCATCATCACCTACGACGATCAAGCCACGAGGACTCCGAATCCGACAGTCCCTTCCTCCAAGGACCTCTAATCACTCATCCCGCTCGCAGTGAACACCCCCACCCTCCTTCACAACCACAACAACCACAACAACAACCACCGCAAGCCACCATCACCGCCATTCTCTCCTGGGTCGAATCCCACCCGCACCTCCCCCACGTTCTATCCTTCTACGCGCAATTACTCCTCAACTTGTTTCTAGTCTTCGGATTCATCTATATCGCCTGGTCATTCTGGTCGACGGTGCGCTCCGACGTAGACAAACATTCCGAAAGCGTCGCCTCAGAGAAATTAGCCGAGATAGCTGCGTGCGCGCAACAATACGTCGCCAATAGATGCGAGGCATCCACTCGAGTCCCCGCCATGGAAGCCGTTTGTGGGAATTGGGAACGATGCATGAATCAGGATCCGAATAAGGTTGGGAGAGCGAGGGTGTCGGCTCATACTTTCGCTGAGATCTTTAATTCCTTTGTGGAACCGATTAGTTATAAAGCGATGGTGAGTTCTGTTTTCATCATATCGGAGTTTTACAGGGGGGAGTGTGATGGGAGAGCGAGCACCGTGCTGCGATACGATACCGCTGTGGTCAGGGAATGGTTGTTGTTGTTATTATTGGTGAAGTGGAGAACTTACTAACAACATTGAACGATAAATAGATCTTCACGTTCATCCTAGTCTTCAGCTCCATCGCTATTTCCAATTTCGCATTCGGATTATTTCGAGCCAAGACCGCTCCTGTTTCGACACATCCTATGGCTCCACCTCCAACTCCTTCCCAACATCATCAGCTATTCACGTCCCCGACTCCTTCTCATCATATGCAATTACAAAGTCAGGGTCATGGACTTGGTGGTGGTGGTGGGATGGTTGGTCCGCCGCCTTTGTTCCAATTACAGCAGCAGCATCATCAAGGAGGGTATGGGTTCGGATATGGAAATGGGTATGGTCATGGTCATGTCCCGTTTACGCCGTCTAGACATACCGGGCTTGGTGCCGGTGGAGGAGGTGGGGGGAATAGTGCATGGACGGAACCAAGACCAAGACATCATCATCATCGACGTGATGAATTTTCTTGATCGAATGAATGGATAAAAGAATGAATGAGTGAGATTGACTTTTATGCTTGTCGTTGTTTCTTAGTTCAGACGTAGAACTCATTTGGTTGGTTAATTCGTCGGTCAACGCTGCATGTTGTTTAGGTTAAATCGCAAGATACAGTATGCTACTTGTTCGAAGTCGTGCCATGTACAGTTAGCTGATTGGATGAATGAATGGATGGATGGATGGATGAATGAACACAACTATACATTGACATCAACCATCCCCCCCCCCCCCAAAAACCAACAACAACAGGCAGGAAGCATCCGGCTTTACATACCAATGTTGCTACAAGAAAGACTACGGGCTTTCAGATATACATATCCAATCGAGAAGAACTACTTACCCCAGTTCCCGTCCAAGTTGGAAGACTACTTGATGCTCTTTACTTATTGACAAAAATCTCTGTGACCATTCGATATACCTACCTCTGATTGGAACTGAACACCGAGACCGAATTTACATATCCCATATCGTATAATTCTCCTTTCAATTTGGGAGCTGCGGGTTAGCTAGTAGGACAATTCTTTCCCAAAGCCATCCCTTTCTCCGATTGTTACATCAACACCTGAAGTAATCTTTGCAGTTCAGAGCTGAGTGCGTTCCCATTGGGTCTGTTCGGAAGGAAGGTATATAAACTGCAATCAGACAGCTAGATAGAAGAACGCTGCTGTATTGTACTGTATTTTCATCAGACCAGTTCCACAACAGTTCATTCAGCGTATGAGTCAGTAACTCAGCTTGCTTGCTTGCTCCTGTCATTCGTGCGCTATAGCAAGCTACAGCTCTGGCAGTGACTATCGCTCGCCATGACCACCAACCTACCAAGCGAGGATGCAATCGACGACTGACTGACGATAATCAAATCAAGTTAAATCAACTAACTGTAAAGAAATGAATCAAGAACTGTCAGACAAGGAACGGACGACAAGAAGGAAGGATTTAAAAAAAAAAATGAAATGAGAGTCGTAATCGAGAACGGTCTGTCATTTGTGCGCTGTAGATAGCTATAGCTAGCTAGCCAGCTATATCTCTCGCAGTGATTGACTATCGCAGTGACTATCAGTTGCCATGACCACCACCAAAGGAAAATGCAATCGACGACTGGCAGACTGACTGACTGACGACAATCAAGTCAAATCAATCTACTATAGAGAAACGAATCAAAACTCTCAGACAAGGAGTGGAAGGAAGAATTCAAACAAACAAAATGAGAGTCGTAAAGGAGAACGGTCTGTCATTCGTGCGCTATAGCTATTTTATAGCAATCGCTACAGCCATAGTCTTCAAGCGAGAATGCAATTGATGATCGACAGACAATCAAATCAACTATAAAGAAATCAAACACAACTCAGACAAGGGAATGAAAGGAAGGAAGAAAGGAAGGACTGAAAATTGAGAGTCGTAAAATGAGAACAGTTCTCTTTGTCTTCTTCCGCTTTCTTTCTTCTTTCCAAAGGGCGTCGCTGTTCGTTCGTTGTCGTTCGCGGTGTGTCTAACGTAACGTAATGTACTCGTACGAATTGAGTCAGTCAGTCAAGTCAAGTCAAAGGTCGTTCTTTCATTTTCAATTCTTGCTTGCTTGTCGTGGCATGCGTGCTTGCATGCTTGCTACTGTACCGCTCTTCATCTCTCATCCACCTTATTCACCTCCCCTCCCTTTCACACCTCCCTCCCAAAACTACCCTTGTCAACCCTTGTCAACTCTACCCTATCGTACTCTTCCTTTGCTATCTCATCCCTTCCCATCTCCATCCCCCCCCTTTTCCATTCATCATCTCATCCCATCCCATCCCATCCCATCAATCATCGTTTCTTCACCTCCATCGCCCACCCCTCGATCCCCTCGCCACGACTTCCAGCAGGAACATCCAACTTGACCTCCTCCATTCCCGGCGCATCAGCGATGAACGGATGATTGACCATCCCCCCAGCATCGGCTCTTTTTTCAGGAGACAGATCCAACATGGGGATCAAGAAATCCGAGATCTTAGCGGCATCCTCGGCCGAGAAATGATACTTCTCCTTCAGGACATCCGGGAGCGCCCAATGACGGAGACGATGGATGTTACGCAGTTCGCCTTTCCGATTGAAGATCTCTTGCGACCATTTTCCGGAGATGCTCAGCGATTTGGGAAACGGTCCTAACAGCTCGATGATCTGCGCGATGTGGTCGTCGTCTTTACCGTATTTCGTACCCGATTGGGGGTCGAAGAGGTAGTCGCCTGTGATGAGTTCGAAGACCTGGAGGAATAGAGATTAGGATCGGTGGGTGGGCACTGGGAGGAAGGGATGTGTATTTGCTCACCATGGCGGCCATGCTCCACACATCCGTACTAGCCCCCCCATTTCGCACCCAGAATTACCTCGGGCGAGCGATACTGTCGCGTTTGAATGTCATTCGTAAAATGATGCGAGACCCAGCAGGCATTGCCCAGGTCGGCAATCTTGACGGAGATGGTCTCCGTTGAGATTGCAGCTGCGGCGGCCGCATCGGCATGAGAACTGCCTGGTTTCGACGACGTCGAGGCTTTGTCCAGAGAGATGCTGGAGATATCACGAGTTAATATGTCGCTGCGTATATTAGCAATCGTAAGAAAATGGATCAGGGGATTAGTTTTGTACTCACGCAGTCTTCTCTCGCTGTTTGTGCGTCGACTCGTCCTCGCCGTCTGCGCCTGCTGATTTCTTGGACAACGGAGACGGTGAGAGCTTGTCTGCAAACACGCCCTCGTCAGCCACGCCATACGAGCAAACATCTTGCTGATTATTAACAATATCAAACTCACTCGGCGTCTTTTGATTGACAATCTGATTCAGACTCGCATGTGACCCTTGAAGCCCACCGGGCATCTTCATGATGTCGCTACCGAAGCTGGCATTCAACGGACTCGGGAGCGGCTGACTTCCCGTAATCAGCGTCCTTCGTCTTCGACGACCATTCCGGTTATCTTCCTTCTCGTCCTTGGCCACCGGCTCTTCCTTGACGAACGCCTTGACAATCTGCTCGACATCGCCAATCTCGATGAGCACATTCTCTGGCTTCAAGTCGGTATGGATGATGCCACACTCGCGATGCAGATAATCGAGCCCCAGCAGCACCTGCTTCGTGATCTGTTTGACCAACGGCATCGGGATCCCTCGATGATTCCATCGCTTGATCAGTCCCAATAGATTCTCGCCCAGCACTTCAAACACCATGCACACGTGGACCCCGTTCGGACCCTTGTGCTCGAAGAAGTCCAACAGACTAACAACGTGCTTCTTGCCCGGATGATCCGGCTTGGCCTGCACAATCTTGTTCAACAGCTTGATCTCGTCGATGGCCGTCTCCGTGTAGTGCGCGGCCGAGCGAACCACCTTCAACGCCACATGCTTGCCCGTGTTGTTATCTCGCGACAGCCAGACGGTCGAGAAATGGCCCCAGCCGAGCTTCCGGGTGACCGTGTATCGGCCATTCTTGAACGTCTCGCCCACCGTGACCGGATGATAACCTCCCTTACAATAATCTTCCGAATCTTCCTCCTCGGCCGTATTCTCCGCCCCCTCCTGGGATGAGACGGACGACTGCGAGCGTGCGGGTTGACCGGTCGCTTGAGTCTTCTGATGTGGCAGGGGAGAACTGGTGCCTTGAGGTCTGTCATGTGATCCGATGAGCAATCGAGTCTTGCGAATAGGATATAGCCAAGTTAGATCAAACAAACAAGACCTACTTGGCGTCATCGGTCATGGTGCTCTTCTCCGTACCGCTCTTCTCCTGTCCATCCGGACCCTCCATCGTGATGATGGGCTTCAGATCCTGACCTTTCCTCCGCTTCTTACCCGCGTTGCCATTGGCCGCCGCATTGGCCACCTGTTTCGCTTTGTTGATGGCGGCCTTCTTGATGTTTTCCCCATTCATCATGCTGTGACGACGATTGACGAGAGTTGGGCACTAGAGCCGACACTCAATACGGAATATATCCACCAGATGATGAGTGGTGGTCTCGAGGATCTAGCTAGTCGGAATTACCCGCACGATTCCGGTGGCTTCTTCCGATGGCGGATGTGCGGCTGAGTCGTGAATGATATCGCACCGCACGATGTTGACGAGCGGGAGCTTCCTTGGTCATCAGGGTCTCCAACGATGCTCGACACGTGAAGATCGGTGATGCTCTAGATTTCATTCAGTCACGCCTCGATACTTGTAATCACCACCGAGTCACCAATTCACATACCATCAGCCAGTGCACTTGATTCTGCCGCTTCGAGAATTGCCAACAACGACAAATGCGATTACTTGAGCGGATAATCTCGTCGTGCGCAATCGCGATGTCTTGAGATCGGGGATATCTTCTTCTCGAGTTTCTTGAACTTGGTCAGCGGCGAATGGATAGAGAATGGCAGTCGCGCGTTAGATGTAAGAAGGTGATGTCAAGGTATGCATGGAGATCTAACGCGTGGGCCGGCAGAAGGGGGATCATCAAAGTACGGCAGTCAAAAACGGGCGCCGAAGCGAGACAGAAAGGAGAAGCGGAGAGGATGACAGCATGGAGGTAGAGACGAAGATGGATTGGTGATGACAAGCCAAATACCGGCGGGCTACCTTACCGGCACTGTCTATGGTCGTGGCGGTAGCTGGTCAGGCTGTTTGGCTGTATAAACAATGCGCCTTTCCAATGCGCAATGGAGAGAGGTGTGGTGGGCGATGATGTTGATGTTGATGATGACGATGACGGTGGCTGTACTGTACCACCTCTTCTTACGGACCCCGTACGGGACGAAAAGATATACAAAAGATACAGGGGAGCTGGCTGGCTTGATGCCGATTTCTTTTCCCCTGCGCCTCGAGAAAATGGAGGAGGGATGCGATGGCGTCCGTCAGGGACCCCAAATCCTGGTTTATCCCTATCTGTTCGGGGCAGCGCCAGCAGCCAGCAAAAGCTACGAGTACTGGGCAACGCTGGGCTCGAGGATTGCCCTGTAGGGGTGGTGATGGTCAAGGATGATCAGTTATGACTATTCATCTAGATTCGAGAGCAAACTTTGGATATTTTTGTGCATATAAAGCTCTCAACTTGAGATGGAGTCAGATCTTTCATGGACGGCCGTGTTCACGTGATATGACCAAGGGGGCATCTCCAGGTTGTTCTCAACATATACGGAGTAGCTCCCGTAGTTTCCCAGGCTGGACCGGCAATAGCAAACGCCAGGCTTTACCACACTGGACTGTCACATCTCCTCTGACCCATTGGACACATATTGTCTGGCTGTGATCGGAACTTGAACGTAGTTTAAAGCTAGAAGATGACATGAAGGACTCATCCTGCCAATTGAGTCATGTGGATGGGCTGAGCTAGTCACAGGGGATTGAACCAAGGAGCCATATAAGCAGCTTCGATGCTCCAAAAGACAGCTGCGACCAGTCAAGCGGGAAAACAGAACCTTTCGAATTAATTCCATGCCAAGTCTTGGTATTTTTGATAAACCAGCATCCTCTTCCACCAAGCAATACAGATACAGCCCAGAGCTAGAAACGCAATCTCAGGCCTGACCATGAAACCTCAATCAACCAGTCGAAAGTCGACCTGGACGACATCTCTAAGTCCGCAGGTGGGTCGTCCCGCAACGGCACCGCTAGAGAAAACACGTGTACCCAAGCTTCGTCCGGCGCTGGATGTCCTCCATCGTCTGCGTTGGGATCCATCGTATGCCGACGAGGCCTTTATCGTCGGGTATGAGGACCGATTTCAAGGCGTGTTGGAAGTGGCCATGTCTCAATGGCGAGCGGAGCAGACGGATGAGGAATTCATTCCGCAACATCGGATCTTGTACTTCAAACGAGAGGCGGATGGGGTACGGGTGTGGGATAAGAAGGAGAAACTGGATTTGGTATTTGGAAGTGGTATTGTGCAAAATGATGGGTTGAAGGACGAAGAGGTTGAGCGGGAGCAAGAGAATGCAACTGAGGAAGATATTCAAGAAGATGATCTTCAGGCCAATGAGGAAGGTGGACAGGACTCAGGTGATGGGGAGAACGAGGAAAACAAGGATGATGGAGAGCCGAAAATGTGAGTGGAGAAGCTCAGGGAATGCGAGATGGATGATGCTCATTAAAATGCTAGAGATGAGCTGGATCTGCTTCACAGAGCTTTCGCAGCAGGAATGCCTGGACCGGTCAAGAAACCCACCTCAGAGCTCGCTGGTCCAAACGGGGACAGCAACGAACATTAACAATTTTCCCGTCTGCAGCTGGACACCCGTCGACAGGAGTTTGATCTGTGATTATCGTTCCGAGACGGATGGAGACGAAGCAGTTCGGCCCTGCGGTGGCTGAGCAAGAACCAGTTGCCTGGAAGGATGATATCTGAGTCGAACAATTGAAGAAAAGGTCCAGATGGAGTCAGACAGTGACAACGAAGAACTCCCAGTCAATTTTCTTTCGCAATCAGAGCACCGACAATCATCGTGCTGTGATGGCAGTCATCCATCGCTGCTCGTCCTTTCTGTTTTCTCGTCAGTCTTCGGAGTGATAAGGAATCAGGGAAGGGACCCACCCGTCAAAATGAAGAAGCATGCCCAGCACCGGAATCAGCTGCATCTGATGCTTCTTATCCTTCTGCTCGAGGAATTGCAACAAAACATTCTTCAGGTAGACGTAATCGATGGACGGGGCCGTGGAGTGGATGGATCCATTGACGGTCGACTGCGATGTTCGACGCTCGGACGGGGCTGGTCGTTCATGTGGTGACGCCAATCGACTCCGTGATGGCGACGACTCGAGTGACGCACGAGAGAATCGTCCGTCCGATCCAGCTGGTCTCGATTTCCCGCTCTTGAAAGACAGGACTTCCTCGGACAAGGTCTGGATGAAGATGGGATTCAGCGATACATCCTTACAACGAGAAAAGAACAGACACTCACTTTTTGAACCGTTTGCAATTTCTCTAGCCTGGCTTCCCGTTCTTCAATACTCCGTCGAAGGTCGCTCTTCTGTTTCTCCAACTCGCGGGCTTGCTTCTCGCTCTCGTCCAAAGCGTCACGCAGTTCGCTCATAGCATTTCGTGCGTCCTTGAGATCCTCCGTCGCCTTGTCGATCTGGCTCTCGAGGTCCTCGCGCTTCCGTTTCCATTCCTTCTGCGCCGCCTGCAATTGCTCCCGGTCCTCCTCAGCAACCCGCAGCTCCTTCTCGGCATTACGCGCCTTGGTCTTCATCTCCTCGACTTCTCTCGCGCGTCGTCGTCCAATTGTGCTCGCTTCTTCTTCCGCCCGCTCGACATCCTTGAGGGCATGGTCCAGCTGTCCGCGCATATCTCGCACCGTGGCTTCCGATCGATGCTGCACGTCGGCCAGCAAACGCCGCATCGTCTCGCTCTCGCGACTACGCTCGCTCAGTAGTCGATGCGCGTCCGCCAGTTCTTCCTCGAGACTCTCGCATCGGTCTCGGGCCTCCTTCATCTGCATGCTCAATTCCGACGTCTGGTCGCGCATGCTGGTCATGAGACTCTGCGCGCTGGCATGCTGGGCGATCTTCAATTCCATCTCGTCCCGTAGATTGTCTAGTTCTCGTTGCAGCTTGGTGGCCTGCTGTTCTAGAGTCTGCATTTTGTTCTTGTGGCTGCCTAATTCTTGTCGTAATCGGGTTGCCTCCTTGATGCTGGCTGCCTTGGCCTCCAACAACTTGGCCTTTTCCTCGTCAGCCGCTCCCAAATCCGTCCGAACGGTCTCCAATTGGGTTTCTGCTTTTCGGCGACTGTCTGTCTCCTGTCGGACTTTGGTTCGGAGTCGCTGGGCTTCTGCCTCGCCCTCCGAAAGCTGTGTCTTGAGGTTCGAAATATCCGCAGAAAGACTCTTGTCCCGATCTTCCAGTCGTGCAACTTCAGAGGTCTTGCTATTCAGCTGCTCCTTGATAGACTTGAGACTGGCGACTTCGTTGCGTAGATTGTTGAGTTCCGGCTGCGCTTTTTGCAACGTGTCTCGGAGCGCCGAGAGATCTTTGTACCTCGAGGCAGCAAGTTGCTGAGCCGCGGCGAGATCAGTCTCCAATGTCGACGATGTACGCTTGAGTTCTTCAAAGTCTTTGGTGAGATCCGACAACGCCTGTTCAGATGCGGCGTTGCGAGACTCCGAGCTCTCCAGCTCGGCGATCCTCTTCTCCGCAGTTTGGAGACGCTGCTCCAACGCTACCTTTTCTTCCTCCAATTGCTTGATTCGTTCCTTGCCCTCGACGCACTCCTGCCCGACATTCACCAAGTCCTCTCGGAGCGAGTCGATCTCCTCTTG
>QQTW01000394.1_pt1 | contig 27120 bp, 5 predicted proteins | sample 1904831 | NCBI WGS metagenome assembly QQTW01 (sample SAMN09435610, study PRJNA476489) | Subsurface metagenome, whole genome shotgun sequencing project. | reverse complement strand
CGTTCAGCTGGATGCAACACAAACATTTCTTCAACTGGCGCCAATTTGTTTTGATGCTTCCACATTTGAGATTTGGGCAGCTTTATTGCATGGTGGAAAGTGCGTTCTTTTCTGCGAAAGTATCCCTACATCTATAAATTTGCGTGCTCAAATCCACAAACATGGCATTACTACTTTATGGCTGACGGCACCTTTGTTTAATTCTATAATTGATGATGACCCACAAGTGTTGTCAAGAATAAAACAACTACTAATTGGTGGGGAAGCACTTTCAGTGACTCACGTTCAGAAAGCTTTGGAAGCTCTGCCTTGTACGCAAATCATTAATGGATATGGTCCAACAGAAAGTACAACTTTTACTTGTTGTTACCCGATCCCTAGACAACTTGAAACAACTATAGAGTCAATCCCGATTGGTCGCCCTATTGCCAACACACAAATCTATATCTTAGACGAGTATCTGCAACCAGTTCCTGTTGGTGTACCAGGAGAATTGCATATTGGTGGTGCCGGTTTAGCCAGAGGTTATCTCAACCGCCCAGATTTAACCGAGACAAAGTTTATCCCAAATTCATTTGAGAACGCAGAAGACAGGGAAGCAGGGGGAAAACTTGTTTCAGCAGTAGACGTGCAAGGCTTTGCACTCCGGGGCACTCAGCACTTTCAAGGAAAGCTATACAAAACAGGAGACTTAGCGCGTTACTTACCTGATGGAAATATAGAGTTTATTGGTCGCATTGATAACCAAGTGAAAATCCGTGGTTTCCGGATTGAGCTATCAGAAATTGAAGTTGTTCTAACTCAGTACCTCCAAGTACAGGATGCCGTTGTTATTGCCAGAGAAGACAAACCTGGTATTAAAAATTTAGCCGCTTATGTAATCCCCGAAGGAAAACAGCCCACCAGTAACGAGTTGCGATCATTCCTCAAGCAAAAGCTTCCTGACTATATGGTGCCTGCATCCTTCACAGTTCTGGAAGCTTTGCCGATTACGCCCAATGGTAAAGTAGACCGTCGTGCCTTACCAGTACCACAATTTGAGGTTAATGACACCACTAACCTTGTATCTCCTCGTACTCATAGTGAAAAAATATTGCTAAAAATTTGGCAAGATGTTTTAAGATTAAAACAAGTTTGTCTTCATGACAACTTTTTTGAATTGGGTGGCGATTCCATTATTGGAATTCAAATTATCGCCAAAGCCAATCAAGCTGGATTAAAACTAACTCCAAAACAGCTATTTCAGCATCAGACCATTGCTGAGTTAGCTGCTGTTACCGTGACAACTACCTCTAAACGGTCAGAGCAAGGTTTGGTTAAGGGCATCGTTCCCCTAACACCGATTCAGCATTGGTTCTTTGAGCGAAATTTACCCGAACCCCATCACTTTAACCAATCGGTTCTACTAGAAGTTCCGCCCAATATCCAACCGCAATTACTGGAGCAAGCATTACAAAAGTTGCTGTACCATCACGATGCTTTACGCTTGCGGTTTGTGCAGCAAGTAGCACAATGGCAGCAGTACAATAGTGATGTGTGTGATAGAGTATCCTTGGCGATCTGTGATTTGTCCAACCTTCCTCAAGCAGAACAATCAAAAGCTATTGAGTTAAAGGCAGATGAAATCCAGCGATCGCTAAATTTAGCAGATGGTCCGTTACTGCGGGTCGTTTTGTTTAACTTAGGCAAATCTTCCCCTGGACGGTTGCTCATTGTCATCCATCACTTGGCTGTAGATGGTATTTCCTGGCGGATTTTGCTAGAAGATTTATCAGGGGCATATAAACAATTAGAGACAGGCAACAACATCCAACTCCCTGCAAAAACGACTTCCTTTAAGGATTGGGCAATCCAATTGCAGGATTACGCAAGCACTAAACGATTAAGCTCAGAGCTAGATTACTGGCTACACTTAAGGTCGTGTGCAATTACTCCTTTACCGTTGGATTATCCTGCTGTTGCTAGGGCAAACACTGTAGATTCAAGTCGCATTGTTTCTGTATCCCTAAGTGTAGAACAAACTCACGCCCTGTTACAGCATGTCCCTGAAGCCTACAATACCCAAATTAACGATGTACTATTAACCGCATTAGTGCAAAGTTTTGCTGGATGGACAGGTCATGACTCCCTACTGATTGAATTAGAAGGTCACGGGCGAGAGGACTTGTTTGAGGGCGTAGACCTGTCCCGCACAGTGGGCTGGTTCACCAGTTTATTCCCTGTTTGCTTAAAACTTGCAGGTCTTCACGATCCAGGGGAGGCTCTCAAGTCAATTAAAGAGCAACTGCGACGCATCCCCAACCGAGGTGTTGGTTATGGCATCCTACGGTATCTTAGCCCAGATGCAAGCATACATAAGCAACTTGAACTGCTCCCTCAAGCTCAAGTAAGCTTCAATTACTTGGGTCAATTCGACCAAACGCACCTAGCGTCCCTTGGTTGGAAATACGCGCGAGAGTCTAGCGGTTCTATTCACAGTTCTAAAGGACAGCGCCGTCATTTGTTAAATGTGAATGGATTAGTCACTGAAGGTAGATTGCAACTTGAGTGGAAATATAGCGAAGCTTTTCATCACCAAGCTACTGTAGAAAACTTAGCCAAAAACTACGTCAAAGTATTAGAAGCTATTATCGACTACTGCATATCAGAAGAAGCAGGAGGTTTTACTCCTTCAGATTTTCCTGAATTTGGTTTAAGCCAAGAAGCCTTAGATGAATTGCTAGCACAAATTGAATAAAGTTGTTCGTTAGTCATACAGAATTAGCAAGCTGAATTATGACGGATGGCGCCTTAATTCTTTCTTGTTAAAACTCAGAAAACACACTTTTTTTGGCCAATAATCTAGTAAAACCGTCGAGGTAAGATAGTGGAAAAACAGCGTGGTGTAACAATATGGTTAACAGGTTTGAGTGGTGCTGGCAAAACCAGCATCTGCCAATTTTTGGAGGCAGAACTGCAATCGTGCGGATATAGTATCGAGGTACTTGACGGCGATGTGGTTCGCCAGAACTTAAGTAAGGGGTTAACTTTTAGCAAGGAGGATCGAGACGAAAATATTCGGCGAATTGGTTTTGTTGCTCACCTGCTAACTAGAAATAATGTGATTGTACTAGTTTCAGCCATCTCCCCATATCGGGCAATTCGAGAAGAAGTTAAAGAACGCATTGGAGATTTTATTGAAGTATACGTCAATGCACCATTAGAAGTTTGCGAACAGCGAGATGTCAAAGGTTTGTATAAAAAAGCCAGGTCTGGTGAAATTAAAAATTTTACTGGAATTGATGATGTATATGAAATCCCTGTTCAACCTGATGTTGAATGCAAAACTAATCAAGAAAGTATCGCCCAAAGCGCAGAAAAAATTTTCAAAAAATTGGAGGAATTAAAGTATATAAACTACCTATCATCGCCACATTATCAATATAAATGCTTGCTGGGTTGATATTAAATATATCCTAAATACAGGAGTTGTAATCCAATATAATTCTCATTCTGATAACTTCAAAAAATAGAAATAAATATTCCAATTCTATGAAATCAAAAACTAACAAAACAAATAAACAAAATATTGAAGATATATATCCCTTATCTCCTATGCAACAGGGAATGCTGTTTCATAGTTTGTATGCTCCTGACTCAGGAGTATATTTTGGGCAGATCAGTTGCAATTTGACGGGAAATATCCATGCGCCAACCTTCGAGCAAGCTTGGCAAAAAGTAGTAGAAAGGCATTCTGTCTTCCGCACGGCTTTTATTTGGGAGTCTTTGAACCAGCCGATGCAAATTGTGTATCGACAGGTGAAGGTTACTGTTCAAACATATAACTGGCAAGACTTATCCCCACAAGAACAGCAACAGCAATTACAGATTTTTCTCGATTCTGAGCGGCACAATGGCTTGCCACTGTCTCAAGCTCCATTAATGCGCTTACATCTGATTCAATTAGACACGAATAGTTATAAACTTGTTTGGAGTTTTCATCATTTATTGCTTGATGGCTGGTCATTACCTTTGGTTCTTAAAGATCTGCTGCACTTTTATCAAGCAATTTCTCAAGGTGAAACTTTCCATTATCAACCAACTCTTAGCTACCGTAACTATATAACTTGGCTACAGCAACAAGATCGAGAACTAGCTGAAAAATTCTGGAAACAAAAACTCAAAGGTTTTACTGCACCCACTCCTTTAACGGTGGATAAACTGTTGCAAAATCCACAAAGTAGCAATGTCATCTACAGGGAACAACAAATTCAGTTAACACTACCAGCAACAGTTGCTCTCCAGTCTTTTGTGCGAGAGCATCGCTTGACATTAAGTAATGTCGTGCAGGCAACTTGGGGATTGTTGCTGTCTCGCTACAGCCAAGAAACAGATATAGTTTTTGGTGCGACTGTATCTGGTCGCCAGCCGTCTCTTGTTGGTGTCGATTCGATGGTGGGGCTATTTATCAATACCTTGCCAGTGCGATTTCAAGTTTCAGCAGATACCCAAGTATTGGCTTTATTAAAGGATTTACAAGCGCAACAAGTTGAGTCTGAGCAGTACTCATACAGTTCATTGGTCGATATTCAGGGTCTGAGCGATATTCCTAGGGGTACGTCTTTGTTTGACAGCATTGTTGTCTTTGAGAACTATCCATTTGATGTTGCACTCGGATTACGCAATGACAGTTTCCACCTAGAGAATATTCGAGGTTTTGAACAAACTAATTATCCTCTAACAGTCATCGCTGTCCCTAGAAAGCAATTGCTGGTAAGGATTAGCTACGATACTAGCCGATTTGATGATGCGACGATCGCTCGGATGTTGGGGCATTTCCAAACATTGCTTGAAAGTATTCTTGCTAACCCCAAAGAGCGCATTTCCCAAGTGTCTTGGCTAACAGAAGCCGAGCAACACCAGTTATTAGTTGAGTGGAACAATACTCAGGCGGATTATTCTCAGGATAAGTGTATCCATCAGCTGTTTGAAGAACAGGTAAAGCATACCCCTGATGCTATCGCAGTGGTGTTTGGCGATCAACAACTAACCTATAAGCAGTTGAACACTCGAGCTAATCAATTGGCACATTACTTACGCTCATTGGGTGTGGGAGCCGATGTATTAGTCGGTTTGTGTGTGGAACGGTCACTAGAAATGCTGGTAGGACTACTTGGTATTCTCAAGGCGGGTGGTGCATATCTACCACTTGACTGTGAGTATCCCCAAGACCGCTTGAGCTTTATAGTCGAAGATGCTCAAATAAAGGTGCTGTTAACCCAACAGCAATTAGTAAAGTCTTTTCCTCAACATCAGGCGTGTGTCATCTGCTTAGACAGCGACTGGGAAAAAATTGCACAACACTGCCAGTCAAACCCTTTAAACACCGTAACACCCGGTAACCTGGCTTATGTCATCTACACTTCAGGTTCCACAGGTAAGCCCAAGGGCGTTTTAGTCAACCACTGCAATGTAGTTCGTTTGTTTACAGCTACAAACTCCTGGTATAACTTCAAGTCCCAAGATGTATGGACAATGTTCCACTCTTATGCATTCGACTTTTCCGTATGGGAAATTTGGGGTGCTTTGCTTTATGGTGGAAAACTGGTAGTAGTGCCTTACCTGGTGACGCGATCGCCCGAATCCTTCTATCAGTTATTGTGTCAAGAGAAAGTAACAATTCTCAATCAAACACCTTCAGCTTTTCGCCAGTTGATTCAAGCAGAACAGTCAATAGCAACAGCTTGCGATTTGAACTTGCGCTTGGTTATTTTTGGTGGAGAAGCCTTGGAACCCAAGAGTTTACAGCCTTGGTTTGACCGCCACGGCGACCAATTGCCCCAACTAGTGAATATGTACGGGATTACAGAAACCACTGTACATGTCACTTATCGTCCATTAAGCAAAGCCGATGTGAATGGCACGGCAAGTGTAATTGGTCGTCCAATCCCCGACTTGCAGGTGTATGTGCTAGATGAGCAGTTACAGCCAGTACCAGTTGGAGTACCAGGTGAGATGTATGTTGGTGGTGCTGGGGTGACACGCGGCTATCTCAATCGTCCACAACTGACAGAACAAAGATTTATCTCTAATCCTTTTGGCAATTCAAAATTATACAAAACAGGGGATAAAGCGCGTTATTTGCCCAATGGCGAATTAGAGTATTTAGGGCGAATTGACAATCAAGTCAAAATTCGTGGCTTCCGCATTGAGTTGGGAGAAATTGAAGCATTACTAGCGCAACACCCAGCCGTTTGGGAAAATGTGGTGATGGTACGAGAGGATGAAGTTGATGACAAACGTTTAGTCGCTTATGTAGTGCCGGAGGTGGGAGAATCTTTCACAGTCCAAGAACTGCGCTCCTTTCTCACCAACCAACTACCAAGCTATATGGTTCCAAACGCTTTTGTAGTGCTGGAATCCTTACCCCTAACCTCTAATGGTAAAATAGACCGCCGCGCGCTACCAAAACCAGAGTTAGATAGCACACTGCTAGAAAAATTTGTTGCCCCACGTACCCCAATTGAAGAAATGCTGGCACAAATTTGGGCGCCAGTGCTGAAACTAGAGCAAGTAGGCATTCATGAGAACTTCTTTGAACTTGGGGGACACTCACTACTCGCAACGCAGGTAGTGTCACGCATCCGCAAGATTTTTCAAGTAGAACTACCATTGCGTGAGTTGTTTACCAATCCAACAATAGCCCAATTAGCGCGCGCTCTCTACTCAAAACAACAACAAAATACAGTTCTAACTTCCCCGCCCATCTTACCAAGAACAGAGAATACAGAACTACCACTGTCATTTGCTCAAACACGGCTATGGTTTTTAGACCAGTTCGAGCCGAACAGTTCTTTCTACAACATCCACATCGCTTTGCGTCTAGTTGGAACTCTTAACGTTGGCGCCTTAGAACAAAGCTTACAAGAAATTATTCGGCGCCACGAAGCCTTACGTACCAACTTCATCACTGTTGATGGACAAGCAACACAAATTGTTCAAACACAAACAGATTGGGCAGTTTCAGTTATTGAGTTGCAATCGAAGCCCACAAGCCAACAAGAACTAGCCATACAGCAATTAGAGCAACAACAAGCTATCCAACCCTTTGACCTAGCAACACAAGCATTAGTTAGAGCGACATTAGTAGTCCTATCCGAGACAGAACATGTCTTGTTAGTGTCTATGCACCATATTGTCTCTGATGGCTGGTCAATGGATGTGTTTGTTAAAGAATTAACGGTGCTGTACGATGCTTATGCTCAAGGTCAGTCTCCCACTTTGGCGCCACTGCCGATTCAATATGCAGACTTTACACTATGGCAAAGACAGTGGTTGCAAGGTGATGTACTGCAAAGCCAATTAAATTACTGGCAAGAACAACTAAAAGACGCACCAGCTTTATTGCCGCTGCCCACAGACCGACCCAGACCAGCCGTGCAAACCTTCGCTGGCACGCGTCAAGAGTTTGCATTATCCTTAGAACTCACCCAAAAGCTAACACAACTGAGTCAGCAACAAGGGTGTACTCTCTTTATGACGCTGTTAGCCGCATTTGATACCCTACTATACCGCTACACTGAACAGTCAGATATTTTGGTAGGAACACCAATTGCTAACCGCGATCGCAGTGAGATAGAAGGGTTAATTGGCTTTTTTGTCAATACCATAGTTCTGCGTACAGACTTATCAGGCAATCCTAGCTTTAGCGAATTACTTACTCGTGTTCGAGAAATGGCATTAGATGCCTATGCTCATCAGGACTTGCCCTTTGAAATGCTAGTGGAAGCATTACAGCCAGAACGAAACCTCAGCCATACCCCCCTGTTTCAGGTGATGTTTGTACTGGAATCGCCTCTGTCTCAATTGGAGTTAACTGGGTTAACTGTCAGTTCACTTAAGGTAGAAAGTAAAACTGCCAAGTTTGATTTAACGTTAGCAATGGAAAACACTGCTACTGGACTGGTGGCAGCGTGGAATTACAATACTGACTTGTTTGATGCAGACACTATTGAGCGGATGGCGGGTCATTTTGAGACATTGTTGGAATCTATTGTTGCTAATCCACAACAGCGCATTTCCCAATTGCCTTTGCTGACACAACCTGAGCAACATCAACTACTAGTCGAGTGGAATGATACTCAAGTAGATTTTTCGCGGGATAAGTGTATCTATCAGTTGTTTGAGGAGCAGGTTCTGCGTACTCCTGATGCAGTGGCAGTGGTGTTTGAAGATGTACAGATGGGACATGTTACGTCTCTAACATACCAGCAATTGAATTGTCGTGCTAATCAGTTGGCGCACTACTTGCGGTCCGTGGGTGTGAGAGAAGATATCTTGGTTGGGTTGTGTGTGGAACGCTCACTAGAAATGGTAGTGGGATTATTTGGCATTCTTAAGGCAGGTGGTGCTTATGTACCGCTTGACCCGGAGTATCCCCAAGACCGCTTAAGCCTCATGATCGAAGATGCTCAACTCTCGATACTCTTGACTCAACAGCATCTGGTGGAAAGGCTACCCCAGCATGAAGCGCAGCTTGTTTGTTTAGATACTGACTGGCAATCTATTTCTCAATCGAGTGATGCTGGTTTGGTTAACGGCGCCAGCAGCGAAAATTTAGCTTATGTAATCTATACTTCTGGTTCTACAGGGCAGCCCAAGGGAGTGATGTTGAATCATCACTCCCTAGTCAATTTTACGCAGTCGGCAATTGTTAAATATGATATAAGCGATAGCGATCGCATACTACAGTTTGCCTCTATTAGTTTCGACGTAGCTGCGGTAGAAATCTATCCCTTCCTAAGTTGTGGTGCAACGGTAGTGCTGCGAAACAAGGAAACATTGAGTTCGGTGCAGACATTGATCCAAAAATGCCGCGATTGGGATTTAACGGTGTTAAATTTGCCAACAGCATACTGGCATCAGCTAACTTTTGAATTAGTCAATGCTAATTTGCTATTACCCGATTCCATCCGGTTGGTAGTTATTGGCGGTGAGCATCTGCTTGAGCAACGATTCAGAATGTGGCTTACTCATATAGGTAATTACCCGCAGCTAATAAACGCTTATGGTCCTACTGAAGCAACTGTAGAAGTAACGATTTGCAAATTGCAGGATAAGATCGCAATTGGCAGACCTACTAATAATACTCAGATATACATCCTTGACCCATACCTACAACCAGTCCCCATTGGTGTACCAGGAGAATTGCACATTGGTGGCGCCTGTTTGGCACGAGGCTATCTCAACCGTCCAGGGTTGACACAAGACAAATTCATCCCTAATCCGTTTGCTCCAGCAGGAGGCAATAGATTATACAAAACCGGGGATAAGGCTCGCTATTTACCCGATGGTAATATTGAATACTTAGGACGCATCGACAATCAGCTAAAAATTCGTGGCTTCCGCATTGAATTGGGAGAAATTGAAACAGCCCTGAGCCAATATCCCCATGTACAGGCTTGTTGTATCATCGCCCGCGAAGACATCCCAGGAGAGAACCGCTTAGTCGCTTACGTGGTGCCGCAAAAAAAGGTAACACTCACAACGGGCGAACTGCGTCAGTTCCTTGCCAATAAATTGCCTGGATACATGATCCCAAATGCTTTTGTGATTCTGGAGTCCTTGCCACTAACTCCCAATGATAAAGTAGACTACCGCGCTTTACCTGCACCAGATTTACAAAGCAGCACAGATCAATATGTAGCTCCACGCACTCCCACCGAGGAAATGCTGGCACAAATTTGGGCGCAATTGCTGAAACTAGAGCAAGTCGGCATACATGATAACTTCTTTGAATTAGGGGGACACTCACTACTAGCAACGCAACTCGTTTCACGCATCCGCAGTATCTTCAAGGTAGAACTACCATTGCGTGAGTTGTTTGCCACTCCCACAGTCGGCGAATTAGCACAATCGATTGGGCAATTACAGCAACAAAACTTAAAACTGACTGCCCCACCGATCTCAGCTAGGGCAGAGAATGCAGAAATACCACTGTCATTTGCTCAACAGCGTTTATGGTTTTTAGACCAGTTCGAGCCGAACAGTGCCTTATATAACATCCCCTTAGCTTTGCGTCTAGTTGGAAATCTTAATGTTGGTGCCTTAGAACAAAGCTTACAAGAAATAATTCGGCACCATGAAGCGTTACGTACCAACTTCATCACCATTGATGGGGAAGCAACACAAATTGTTGAAGCACAAACAGATTGGGCAGTATCAGTTGTTGACTTGCGGCATTTATCTATAACTGAGCAAGAAATAGCTGTACAGCAATTAACGCAACAACAAGCTCTGCAACCATTTGATTTGGCAAAAGGAGCATTGGTGAGAGCGACATTAATAGTATTGTCCTCTGAACACATATTATTAGTGTGTATGCACCACATTGTCTCTGATGGTTGGTCAACGGGCGTGTTTGTTAAGGAATTAGCGACGCTGTACGATGCTTATGCTCAAGGTCAGCCTTCACCCTTGGCGCCACTGCCAATTCAGTATGCAGATTTCGCCATTTGGCAGAGGCAGTGGTTGCAAGGGGAAGTACTGCAAACTCAATTAAGTTACTGGCAACAACAACTAAAGGACGCACCAGCTTTATTAGCGCTACCCACAGACCGACCTAGACCGGCGGTACAAACCTTCGCTGGCGCATATCAAAAGTTTGCACTCTCTGTGGAACTAACTCAAAAGCTGATAAGACTCAGCCAAGAGCAAGGCGTAACTTTGTTCATGACGCTGTTAGCAGCATTTGATACCTTACTTTACCGCTACACAGAACAATCAGACATTTTGGTAGGGACACCAATTGCTAACCGCAATCGCAGTGAAATAGAAGGGTTAATTGGCTTTTTTGTCAACATTTTAGTTTTGCGGACTGATGTCTCAGGTGATCCCAGCTTTAACGAATTACTGACGCGCGTTCGGGAAATGGCTTTGGGGGCGTATGCTCATCAGGATTTACCATTTGAAATGCTAGTAGAGGCATTGCAGCCAGAACGAGATCTCAGTCATGCGCCACTGTTCCAGGTGATGTTCGTGCTTGAAAATGCCTCTAGACCCGAATTGGAGTTAACTGGGCTAACTATAAATGAATTGCCAATTTCTGGTGTCACGGCAAAATTTGATCTGACCTTGGGGATGGGAAACACTCCTAATGGACTGGTGGGTGCGTGGGAATACAACACCGACTTGTTTGATAGCAGCACCATCGAGCGGATGACTGGTCATTTTGTGACAATGCTTGAAGCAGTTGTAGCAAATCCGCAAGAGCGCATTTCCCAACTGCCAATGTTAACAGCAGATGAGCAACAGCAGTTATTGGTTGAGTGGAACGATACTCAAGCAAATTATCCCTTTGATCAATGTCTGCATCAATTATTTGAGCAGCAAGTTGATAGTACACCTGATGCAGTGGCAGTGGTGTTTGAAGATGTAGAGACGCGACATGTCACGTCTCTAACATATCAACAGTTGAACACCCAAGCGAATCAATTAGCACACTATCTAAAATCTCTAGGTGTGGCAAAAGAGGTTTTGGTGGGGATTTATTTAGAGCGATCGCTATCCACGATTGTGGCATTGTTAGCCGTCCTCAAAGCTGGTGGCGGTTATGTTCCCCTCGACCCAGATTATCCGACTCAGCGATTAGCTGACATATCGCAGGACTCACAAGTTTCTATACTGATCGCACAACAAAAATTGCTTAATTCCCTGCCAGTAGCAGGGATAAAAGTGATTGCCTTAGACACAGATTCTTTTGTACTGGCAAATCAAAGTCAAGAAAATCCGGTTAGTGAGGTAAAACCAGAAAACTTGGCTTGTCTATTGTACACTTCTGGGTCTACTGGCAAACCCAAAGGCGTAATGCTGACTCACGCGGCTTTGGTTAACCATAGCAGCGCAATTAGTGAAGTCTTTGGTTTAACTAGCGGCGATCGCGTCTTGCAATTTGCTTCCTTGGGGTTTGATGTGGCGGCAGAAGAAATCTTCCCCACTTGGTTTAAAGGCGCCACTGTGGTGTTAAGACCTGTACAAATGTTTCCTGACTTTGCTAGTTTTGCCCAATTTATTGAACAACAAAAACTGAGTGTTTTAAATATCACCCCAGCTTATTGGCATGAATGGGCGGTGGCAGTATCTCAAAATTATGCAACTGTACCGCAAAGTTTGCGCTTAGTGGCTGTGGGTGGAGATACAGTGCTACCGGAAACAGTAACGATATGGCAGCAATTGGTAGGCGACCGCATTACTTGTTTGAACGTCTACGGTCCCACCGAAGCTTCTGTGACAGCTGTAGTCCATAATCTACTTGATTCCAAATCAGAAAAAACTAATACAGTTCTCATTGGTCGCCCCATTGCCAATACGCAAATCTACATTCTCGACCGTCATCTTCAGCCAGTACCTATTGGTATTAGAGGCGAACTGCATATTGGTGGTGTGCGTTTAGCACTCGGCTACCTCAACCGCCCAGAATTAACACAGGAGAAATTTCTTCCCAACCAATTTAAAAATCCCAAATTGGATCGTATCTACAAAACTGGGGATTTAGCACGTTATCTACCCGATGGTAACATTGAGTGCTTCGGACGCATTGATAATCAAGTAAAAATCCGAGGCTTCCGCATTGAGTTGGGAGAAATCGAAGCCGTACTCAACCAACATCCCGATGTGCAGGCATCTTGTGTCATCCTTCGCGAAGATGCGATCGGGGATAAACGTCTAGTCGCTTACTTTGTACCGTATTCTGAACAGATCCCCACAATTAGCGAACTGCGTCAGTTCCTCTCCAATCGTCTGCCCCTTTACATGGTGCCAAGCACTTTCGTGGTGCTGGAGTCCCTACCGCTAACACCAAACCGCAAAGTAGACCGCCGCGCCCTACCCGCACCGGATTTACAAAGCGAACAAATAGACAACTATGTTGCACCGCGCACCCCCACCGAAGAAATGCTGGCACTTCTTTGGGCGCAAGTGCTTAAAATAGAACAAGTTGGCATTTATGACAACTTCTTTGAACTTGGGGGGCACTCGCTACTCGCAACGCAATTGGTTTCACGCATCCGCAGCATCTTCAAAATAGAACTACCATTACGTGAGTTGTTTGCAGCAGCCACAGTTGCCGCATTAGGGCATTTGATTGAGCAGAAAAAGCAACTTGATGCTGAACTGGCTTCCTTGCCCATCTTACCGAGAGCAGAAAATGCAGAATTATCACTGTCATTTGCTCAACAGCGTTTGTGGTTTTTGGAACAGTTACAACCCAATAGTGCTTTATATAACATTCCCTTAGCTTTGCGTCTAGTAGGAACTCTTAATCAAGTTGCTTTAGAACAAAGCTTACAAGAAATAATTCGACGCCACGAAGCATTACGCACCAACTTCATCACTGTTGATGGGCAACCAATTCAAGTAATTCAAACACAAACAAATTGGTCACTATTAATTGTTGAATTGCAACATCTAACCACAAGCGAGCAAGAAACAACCATACAGCAATTAGCACAACAACAAGTCATTCAACCCTTTGACCTGACAAATGCAGCCCTAATCAGAGCAACATTACTAGTGCTAAATGAGACAGAACAAGTCTTGTTAGTGTGTATGCACCACATTGTCTCTGATGGCTGGTCAATTGCTGTGTTTGTCGAAGAACTAACGGCGCTGTACAATGCTTATGCTCAAGGTCAGCCTTCCACTTTGGCGCCACTACCGATTCAGTACGCCGACTTTGCATTGTGGCAAAGACAGTGGTTACAAGGAGATGTACTGCAAAGCCAATTAAATTACTGGCAACAACAACTAAAAGACGCACCAACTTTATTGTCGCTACCCACAGATCGACCTAGACCTGCTGTGCAAACCTTCGCTGGCGCAAATCAAGAGTTTGCACTTTCTGTGGAACTAACTCAAAAGCTAACACAACTGAGCCAGGAACAAGGGGTAACTTTGTTCATGACGCTGTTGGCAGCATTTAATACATTACTTTATCGCTACACAGGACAATCAGATATTTTGGTGGGGACACCAATTGCTGGCCGCGATCGCAGTGAAATCGAAGGGTTAATTGGCTTTTTTGCCAACACCTTAGTGATGCGGACTGATTTATCTCTTAATCCTAGTTTTCAAGAATTACTCGGTCGTGTCCGCCAAATGGCAATGGATGCTTACGCTCATCAGAATTTGCCATTTGAAATGTTGGTGGAAGTATTGCAGCCAGAGCGTGACCTCAGCCATACGCCCCTGTTCCAAGTGGCGTTTATTCTCCAAAATACGCCCACTTCTCAAGTCGAACTGACTGGGTTAACTATCAGTGAATTGCCAACAGCAAATGTAACTACGAAGTTTGATCTGACCTTGGCAATACAAGACACTGCCCAAGGATTAGTGGGTGTGTGGGAGTACAATACTGACTTGTTTGATCGCAGCACTATCGTGCGGATGGCTAGTCATTTTCTAACAATGCTAGAGGCAATTGTCGCGAATCCGGCTGAACAAATTTCTCAATTGCCAATATTAACAAAAGCCGAGCAGCAACAGTTACTCGTTGAGTGGAATGATACACGCCTAGATTATCCCCAAGATAAGTGTATCCATCAATTATTTGAGCAGCAGGTTGAGCTTACCCCCGATGCAGTGGCGGTGGTGTTTGAAAATCAACAATTGACCTACTATGAATTGAATTGTCGCGCGAACCAGTTAGCGCACTACTTGCGCTCATTAGGTGTGAAACCCGATGTGCTAGTGGGCATTTGTGTGGAGCGTTCTTTAGAAATGATTGTGGGACTATTGGGCATTCTCAAAGCAGGCGGGGCTTATGTACCACTTGACCCAGAGTATCCCCAAGAGCGTTTACAATTTATGCTTCAGGATGCTCAAGTTCAAGTGCTGCTGACCCAACAGCAACTCGTTAACAAACTCTCTGAGCATACTGCACAGCTTGTCTGTTTGGATACTGACTGGGCAGTAATTTCCGAGTCAAGCCAAGAAGAGAATCTAGCCACTGCTATCAAAGCTAGCAACTTAGCTTATGTGATTTATACCTCTGGTTCTACAGGTCAGCCGAAAGGAGTATTGGTTGCCCATCATGCATTGCTAAATTTAGTGTTCTGGCATCAACAAGCTTTTGAAATCACTTCATTAGACAAAGCCACTCAATTAGCCGGAACCGCATTCGATGCTGCTGTATGGGAGTTGTGGCCGTACCTAACTGTAGGAGCAAGTATCTATTTAGCCAAACCGGAAATCCTTTTATCTCCAGTGGATTTGCAAGATTGGTTGAAATCACAACAAGTTACTATCTGTTTTCTACCAACACCAGTGGCAGAACAATTATTTTCTCTGGAATGGACACAAGCCACAAACTTGCGAACTATATTAACTGGGGGAGATAAGCTTCATCGATATCCGTCAAGTTTACTTCCTTTCCAGATAGTAAATAATTATGGGCCAACTGAAAATACTGTTGTTACAACTTCTGGGCTGCTAGTCTCTAATGGGCAAGACAATACCTCGTCACCTTCCATTGGGCGCCCAATTGCCAATACCCAAATTTACATACTCGACCAATATAACCAACCAGTCCCGATTGGTGTACCAGGTGAGTTGCACATTGGTGGAGCAGGATTAGCGCGCGGCTACCTCAACCGAAGAGAGTTAACACAAGAGAAATTTATTCCTAATCCTTTTAATGAGACAGAAGGGAGTAGATTATATAAAACTGGGGATTTAGTACGCTATTTACCAGATGGCAACATAAATTACATCGGCCGCATTGGCAACCAAGTAAAAATACGTGGTTTCCGCATTGAGTTAGGAGAAATCGAAGCCGTACTAAGTCAAAATGGCAATATACAAGTATGTTGTGTCATTGCTCGCGAAGATACCCCTGGACAGAAGCAGTTAGTAGCCTACATAGTGCCGCAAAAAGAGGTGATGCCGACAACGGGCGAACTGCGGCAATTCCTAAAAGCCAAGCTACCAGAGTACATGCTGCCCCAGGCTTTCGTTATTTTAGAAGCCCTACCCCTTACACGAAACGGTAAAGTAGACCGCCATGCCCTACCCATACCAAATTTACAAAGTGAAATAGCTGACAAATTTGTCGCACCCCGCAACCCCATTGAGGAAACACTCTTCAGCATTTGGACTCAAGTACTGAGGTTAGAGTCAGTAGGCATTCACGATAATTTCTTTGAACTAGGAGGACATTCCCTGCTAGCTACCCAGGTAATTTCTCGCTTGCAGGAAGCCTTTGGAACTGCGTTGCCGTTGCGTTCTCTATTTGAGTCACCAACAATTGCCGAATTAGGTCAGGTGATTTTAGAGCAGTTGGAAACTGGTTTGAGTTTAACGATTGGGGCAATTGTACCTGTTTCCAGAGATACAGATATACCTCTATCTTGGGCACAGGAGCGCTTGTGGTTTGTAAATCAGTTGGAAGGGGAAAGTGGCGCCTACATCATAGATTTCACCGTGCGTTTAGTGGGGAATCTCAATATTAAAGCTTTGGAACAAGCCTTTAGGGAGATAGTACAACGCCATGAACCCCTACGAACTCGCTTTGAAATTAAAGATAATAAGCCGATACAAGCGATAGCACCCAGTATAAACCTAACGTTACCAGTGGTGGATTTACAGAATGTGCCAGACCCTTGGCAACAAGTGGCAGCACTGACGACAGCAGAAGCCAGCAAACCATTCGATTTGGCTAACGGACTTGTGCTGCGAGTTATGCTTTGGCAAGTTGCTCATGACGAGTATGTATTGCTATTTGCAATTCACCATATTGCAGCTGATGGTTGGTCGATGGGGGTTTTAATCGGCGAACTTAATGCCTATTATCGAGCTATTGTTACAGGTAGTTCTGTTGCGTTACCAGAGTTACCAATACAGTATGCCGACTTCGCTGTGTGGCAGCGTCAGTGGCTGATAAATCAGGTGCTAGAGCGTCAGTTAAGCTACTGGAAGCAACAGTTGGCTGGGGCGCCACCTCTGTTAGAATTACCTACAGACCGCCCTCGTCCAGCCATACAGACTTTTCGAGGCGGTACAGAGCGACTTCAACTAGATAGCAAGCTCACGCAGCAGCTTAAAAAACTCAGTCAAGAATCTGGAAGTACGCTGTTTATGACACTGCTGGCGGGTTTTGCAGTGTTAATGTCTCGCTACAGTGGACAAACAGATATTGTGGTTGGCTCACCAATAGCAAATCGCAACCGTACAGAAATAGAAGGGTTAATCGGCTTTTTTGTCAATACTTTGGCATTAAGATTTGATTTATCCAAACAACCGACCTTTGAAGCCTTTTTAGCGCAAGTACGACAGGTAACTCAAGGCGCCTATGACCATCAGGATTTACCCTTTGAGATGTTGGTTGAAGAGTTGCAACTAGAGCGAAACCTGGATCGCAACCCACTAGTGCAGGTAGTATTTGCGCTCCAAAATGCTCCTACTACCCCTTGGGACTTACCTGGTTTAAAGGTTGAGGATATGCCTTCGGGGTTTGACTCAGTTCGGCTTGACCTAGAAGTTTACTTGTGGGATGCACCATCCGGACTTGAAGGCTTTTGCTCTTACAACAGGGATTTATTTGATGGGGCGACTATTGCCCGCATGATGCAGCATTTTGTAACTTTGTTAGAAGCGATCGCCACTAACCCAGCACAACCAGTGGCATTACTCCCCTTGCTTACTCAGCAACAACAGCATCAACTGTTGCTGGAGTGGAATAATACTGAGGCGGATTATCAATATAATCACTGTATTCATAATTTATTTGAGTCACAGGTCGTGCGTACCCCAGATGCAGTGGCAGTTGTGTTTGAAAATGTACAGACAAGGGCATTCACGTCTCTAACATACAACGAGTTAAATTGTCGTGCAAATCAATTGGCGCATTACTTGCGGTCTTTGGGTGTCGGTTCTGATGTACTGGTGGGGTTGTGTGTAGAGCGATCTCCTTTAATGGTCATAGGACTTTTGGCGATTCTCAAGGCGGGTGGTGCTTATGTACCGCTTGACTGTGAGTATCCCCAAGACCGTCTCAGCTTTATGCTAGAAGACACTCAAGTTTCACTGCTATTAACTCAACAGCATTTGGTTGAGAAGTTACCCCAGCATCAAGCCAACCTAGTCTTTTTAGATGATATCTGGTCACAAATTGACCAAAACAACCAGGATAACCCCGTTAGTGAAGCTAAAGCTGTTCATCTAGCAAATGTGATTTACACTTCCGGTTCCACAGGCAAGCCTAAAGGTGTGATGGTTGAGCATAGAGGATTGTACAACTTAGCTCAAGCTCAAATTCAAGCTTTTGGTGTGCATTCTGATAGTCGCGTTCTCCAGTTTGCCTCCTTCAGTTTTGATGCTTGTATATCGGAAGTGTTGATGACTTTGGGGTCAGGGGCAACACTTTTCCTGGGAACAAAAGACTCTCTAATGCCTGGTATGCCGTTAATTGAGCGATTACGCGATTATGGCATTACCCATATTACCCTACCACCATCAGCACTCGCAGTTTTGCCCGCCGAGGAACTTCCAGCGTTGCAAACAATAATTGTTGCAGGAGAAGCTTGTTCTGCTGAACTTATAAGACAATGGTCTGCTGGTAGAAACTTCTTCAACGCTTATGGACCGACAGAAGCTAGCGTCTGTGCCACAATTGCAAAATGCAGCCAAAGCGATCAGAAAATCTCGATTGGACACCCCATAGCCAACACACAAATATATATTTTAGACTCGCACGAAAAACCAGTTCCAATTGGTGTACCAGGAGAGTTGCATATTGGTGGTGTGGGTTTAGCAAGAGGCTATCTCAACCGCCCAGAATTAACACAAGAAAAATTCATTGTCAATCCCTTTAGCGATAAGCCGCATTCTCGACTTTACAAAACAGGAGATAAGGCACGTTATTTACCAGATGGCAACATTGAATATTTAGGACGCATCGATAATCAAGTTAAGATTCGCGGTTTCCGTATCGAGTTAGGGGAAATTGAAGCAGTTTTGAGCCAACATCCCTTGGTACAGGAAGGTGTTGTCGTCGCTATTGATAATACTGGTGATAAACAACTGGTGGCTTACTTAGTGCCTGCGCTCAAAAACAAAGCATTACCTCAGCAGGTTGCTCAATGGCAGAGTGAGTACGTTAGTGACTGGCAAAGGCTCTATGAACAGGCCTATGGTTTACCTCAAACATCCATAGATGATCTCACGTTCAATATTAGTGGTTGGAACAGTAGTTACACCAAGCAACCCATCCCAGCTGGGGAAATGCGGGAGTGGGTTGAGAGTACAGTCAACAGAATTCTGTCCCTGTCACCGCAGCGGGTATTAGAAATTGGTTGTGGAACGGGATTACTACTATCGCGTGTTGCTCCGAACTGCCAAGAGTATTGGGGAACCGATTATTCCGACGCCGCGCTACAGCACATTGAGCAGATATGTAATACAATCGCAGGTCTAGACAATGTGCGGTTGCTGCACAAAATGGCGGATAACTTTGAAGGTATCCCCAAAGCATTCGACACTGTTGTTTTAAACTCAGTAGTACAATATTTCCCCAGTGTTGAGTATCTTTTGCAGGTTCTAGAAGGGGCAATGGCGTCGATTGGACAGGGTAAGGTGTTTGTGGGTGATGTCCGCAGCTTGCCGTTACTTTCGCCATACCACGCAGCCGTGCAATTGTACCAATCTGCTGAGGAAACAAGTATTGAGCAATGGCAGCGAATGGTACACTCCAGTGTCGGTGCCGAAGAAGAATTGGTTATTGACCCCAGGTTTTTTATTGCCCTGAGACAACACTTTCCCCAAATTACTTGGGTGGAAATTCAGCCCAAACGCGGTTACTCTCAAAATGAGTTAACTCAATTCCGCTATGATGTCACTCTCCATGTAAATACTGATGTCCAAGCAAGGGTAATTCCTTGGTTAAACTGGCAACTAGACGGGCTTTCTTTGGCACAAATTCAACATCAACTCCACGCCCAACAGCTAGAAGTGTTGGGAATTAGAGGTGTGCCTAATCAACGGGTGCAGCAAGCACTCCAGATTTGGCAATGGTTGGAAAATCCCCCGGTTGTCGAGACAGTGGGTCAACTGCGGCAACTGCTAGCACAACAGTCAATAGTTGGAATTAATCCTGAACAGTTTTGGGAACTGGGGCAGCATCTCGGCTACACTGTTAACTTAAGTTGGTGGGATAGTGATGATGGTTCCTATGATGTGGTGTTTAGCCGCAACAGTTCAACACCACCACAAAGGCCGATCTTTTGGGATACTGAGGCATTCACCGCCAAACCCTGGACTGACTACACTAACAATCCCCTATACGGCAAGTTAGTCCAAAAACTAGTGCCCCAAGTACGAGACTTTATCCAACAAAAGCTACCCAATTATATGGCGCCCCAAGCTTTTGTCCTCCTCAATGCCCTGCCTTTAACACCAAATGGCAAGGTGGATCGCCGCGCGCTGCCAGCACCAGACACAGCCACCAGAAATTTAGCCACTGGCTTTGTTTCACCGAGAACAGATATTGAAGCTCAACTGACTCAAATTTGGAGTGAAGTCCTGAAAGTTGAAAGAATTGGCGTTAAGGACAACTTCTTTGAACTAGGCGGACATTCCCTCTTGGCTACTCAAGTTATTTCACGAATCAATTCAGCTTTTGGGCTTGACCTCTCGGTACAGAAAATGTTTGAGTTTCCCACAGTCGCAGGGATTGCATCCTACATGGAAGTAATAGATTGGGCAGCATCCGATTTAGCAGTTACAGAAGTCAGTGGCGAAGTAGTGGAGTTTTAAGCAATGAAAAGCACATTTGAATTTATTTGTCAACTCAGGAATTTGAGTATTAACCTGGAAACCGATGGCGATCGCTTGCGTTGCCATGCGCCTGAAGGTGCTTTAACTCCAACGCTACGCCAGGAAATAGCTAAACGCAAAATAGATATTATTTCCTTATTACAAGAGGCAAAGCAGTCTAAATCCGATCAGCTTTCCATTCAACCCGTGGCGCGGGACGGTAAGCTACCACTGTCTTTTGCACAACAACGACTCTGGTTTATAGACCAAATCTCACCCGACAGTGCTGCTTACAATATGCTGGAGGCTCTGCGTTTAGACGGTTCGCCTAATATAGCTGCACTTGAACAGAGCCTGAGTGAACTTATTCGCCGTCACGAGATATTAAGAACCACTTTTCCTACGGTAGATGGAAAACCAATCCAGCTAATTGCCCCTCCCACTCCCTTAACTTTGCCCATCCACGACTTGCAGGGGTTGTCTTCCGAAGAGCAAACAGATCAAATTCGGCGAATAGCGATCGGCGAAGCATCCAAGCCCTTCAATCTAGCTGTTGGCCCATTAGTACAATTCACCCTACTCCAACTAAGTTACCAGGAGTATGTGCTGCTGTTGAAGATGCACCACATCATCTATGATGGCTGGTCTTTAAACATCTTCTTTGGTGAGTTATCTCAGTTATATGAAGCTTTCACTCAAAAGTTACCCTACCCACTAGCTGAATTACCCATCCAATACGCTGACTTTGCAGTTTGGCAACGCCAGTGGCTAACAGGCGAAGTCCTTGAACGCCAACTTAATTACTGGCGCCAACAGTTAGCGGAGGCGCCTCTAGTACTAGAACTGCCCACCGATAAACCGCGTCCCCCAGTCCAGACTTTTCGGGGTGAAGCTGAGTGTTTTCTACTGGATCGCGACCTCACACAACGCCTCAAGCAGTTGAGCCAGGAGTCTGACTGCACCTTGTTTATGACCCTACTGGCAGCCTTTTTAGTCTTAATTTCTCGTTATAGTGGTCAGTCAGATATTATTGTTGGCTCCCCCATTGCCAACCGCAACAGCAAGAGCGTTGAGCAGCTAATGGGATTTTTTGCGAATACCTTAGCATTAAGGGGTGATCTCTCTGGAAACCCAAGCTTTCGAGAGTTATTAGCACAAGTGCGGCAAACAACGTTGTCAGCTTATGCCCACCAGGACTTGCCCTTTGAGATGTTGGTTGAAAAGTTACAGCCAGACCGAGATTTGAGCCGTAATCCCCTAGTACAGGTGATGTTTTCTCTCCAGAATGCCCCACAGTCATCTGCCAATTTGCCAGGTTTAACTATGGGGAATATGCCTTTGCCACTTGATATCAAAGCCAGGTTTGACCTGGAGGTGAACTACTGGGAAGTTTCAGGAGGTTTAGAAGGTGTATGGTGCTATAGTACTGATTTGTTCGATGCGACCACCATTACTCGAATCGGGCAACATTTTCAAACTTTACTAAAAGCAATTGTCGCAAATCAAGAAGTGCGAATTTCTGAATTACCACTGTTGAGTCAAGCAGAGCGTCATCAATTGTTGGTGGAATGGAACGATACTCAAGCCGACTATCCCCACGATAAATGTATTTATCAGTTGTTTGAGGAGCAATCTTTAAGTACTCCAGATGCTGTGGCAGTTGTGTTTGAAGATGTACAGACAAGGGCATTCACGTCTCTAACATATCAGCAGTTGAATAGTCGTGCTAACCAGTTAGCCCATTACCTCAAGTCTTTGGGTGTGGGAGCTGATGTGCTGGTTGGGTTGTGTGTGGAGCGTTCTTTAGAAATGATTGTGGGAATGCTGGGCATTCTCAAAGCAGGTGGAGCTTATGTACCACTTGACCCAGAATATCCGACTGAGCGCTTACGCTTTATGCTTGAAGATGCTCAAATTTCAGTGTTGGTGACCCAGCAGCAACTCGTTGACAAACTACCACAGCATAATGCACAGCTTGTTTGTTTAGATACTGACTGGCACAATATTGCTCAATTAAGTCAGGATAATGGGGTTGCAATTGTGCAAGCTAGTAACTTAGCTTATGTGATTTATACCTCTGGCTCTACGGGTCAGCCTAAAGGAGTCAAAGTTGTTCACCGTGGTGTTAATCGTCTTTTGTTTGGAGTAAATTACGTTCAGCTGGATGCAACACAAACATTTCTTCAACTGGCGCCAATTTGTTTTGATGCTTCCACATTTGAGATTTGGGGAGCTTTATTACATGGTGGAAAGTGCGTTCTTTTCTGCGAAAGTATCCCTACGTCTATAAATTTGCGCGCTCAAATCCAAAAACATGGCATTACGACTTTATGGCTGACGGCAGCTTTGTTTAATTCTATAATTGACGATGACCCACAAGCGTTGTCAGGAGTTAAACAACTACTAATTGGTGGGGAAGCACTTTCAGTGACTCACGTTCAGAAAGCCTTGGAAGTTTTGTCCTGTACGCAAATTATTAATGGATATGGGCCGACAGAAAGCACAACTTTTACTTGTTGTTACCCTATCCCTAGACAACTTGAAACAACTATAGGGTCAATCCCGATTGGTCGCCCTATTGCCAACACACAAATCTATATATTAGACGAGTATCTGCAACCAGTTCCTGTTGGTGTACCTGGAGAGTTGTATATCGGTGGCGCCGGTTTAGCGCGCGGTTACCTCAACCGTCCTGATTTGACGAATGAAAAATTTATCTCAAACCCCTTTAGCAATAAACCCGATCGCCTTTACAAAACTGGGGACATAGCACGCTATTTACCAGATGGCAACATCGAATATTTAGGACGCATCGACTATCAAGTTAAAATCCGTGGCTTCCGCATCGAGTTGGGAGAAATTGAAGCTGTACTGAGCCAACATGGTGATGTACAAGTTTCTTGCGTCATTGCCCGTGAAGATACTCCTGGTGAGAAGCAGTTAGTTGCCTACGTGGTGCCACAAAAAAACGTGACACTTACAACAAGCGAACTGCGTCAGTTTCTTGCTAATAAACTACCTAGATACATGATACCAAATGCTTTTGTGATGTTGGAGTCCCTGCCAATAACACAAAACGGTAAAATAGACCGCCGCGCGTTGAAAGCACCTTCTCACACCAGTGACTTGGACAAATTTGTCGAACCCCGTAACCAATTAGAACTGCAACTCGTACAATTTTGGTCAAAGATTCTTAAGGTTGATAAGGTGGGAGTACAAGATAACTTTTTTGATCTTGGTGGTCATTCGCTTTTAGCTTCCTACTTGATAGCTCAAATTAAGCAGCAGTTTGGTAAAGATATCCCCTTAACAACAATTTTCCAAAATCCAACTATTGAACAGTTAGCGCCAATTATACAAAAAAACTCGGAATACTCTCATGAGTCTTGTTTGGTAGCAATTCAACCCAACGGTTCAAACTTACCTTTCTTCTGCGTTCCAGGTGCTGGTGGTAAGCCTTTCTACTTTTATCACTTAGGTCGTCATTTAGGAGTAGATCAACCTTTATATAGTTTTCAAAATAATCTATATGAAGAATTAAAGACAGTTACTCGACTTGAGGATATAGCAAGTCATTACATCCAAGCAATGCAAACTGTGCAACCGCAAGGGCCATACTTTTTGGGAGGTCATTCCTATGGAGGTAACGTCGCTTTTGAAATGGCACAGCAGTTGCTTGCTCAGGGACACGAGGTTGCTCTACTAGCCATGATTGATTCCTCTGCACCAACCTATAAAGACAAGCAAATGCTGATTGATTATATCAATTGGGATGATGCTCAATGGCTAGCTGAGGTGAGCAAAGGAATAGAAGTTTATCTGGACAGTAACACAGATATTTCTTACGATGCCCTCAAATTTATGACTGTAGAGGAGCAACTAAAACACGTTTTACACTATTTTAAAATGGCTAATATGTTGCCTCCTAATGCTGAAACTACGCAACTGAAAAATATAGTACAAGCTTACAAAACTAGCTGTCTATGTTTGGTTGATTATGTCCCTCAAAAGAATTATCCGGCTAAAATTACACTTTTGCGGGGTAATGAAGACCTGCCGTCCAATCCTGATAGTGATTTATATTCTCTAGATTTACAGGATTCAGCTTTGGGCTGGAGCGAGTTTTCTACCGAACCAGTAGATATTCAATTTGTACTAGGCAACCATGTCACGATTATGGCTGAACCTCATGTTCAGGTTTTAGCCGAACGGTTGAGAGATTGTATTCAGCAAGCACAAGCAAATATAAACATGTGAGACTAACAATGGATAAAAATGAATATATTTGCCAATTTGACAGTTTAATTCTAAATCCTTCGACTAGAAAATACTACGGTCAAGAAGAGTTTTTCAATGTCGGCTATTGGCGCCCAGATACCAAGAATCAGCAGGAAGCCTGTTTTAACTTGATGGAAAAGCTTTTAGCATATATTCCAGAAAAGCAAGGCTCCATCCTCGATGTTGGCTGCGGTTTGGGAGCAACTACTAGTCATTTGCTTAAGTATTACTCCCCTGCCGACGTTGTGGGCATTAATATTTCTGCCAAACAAATCGAAAGAAGTATAATTAATGCACCAGGCTGCAAAATTATTTGTATGGATGCTGTGCAGATGGAATTTAAAGATGATTTGTTTGATAATATTATATGTGTTGAGGCAGCTTTCTATTTTAATACGAGAAAGAAGTTTCTTCTAGAGGTTTTGCGTGTATTGAAGCCAGGAGGCAATTTAGTTCTCTGCGATCTGATGTTTGACACTACAAAGTATTTCGGTGATTTCGTTCCTCCTGAAAATATTGTCAAAGGTATTGAGGAATATAAAAATCTTTACAAACAAGCAGGATTTCAGCTATTAGAAGTTGTGGACGCGACAGACGAATGCTGGAAAACACATTACCAAGATTTAAAATATTCGATTCAAGAGGAATGGAAAGCAGGAGAGATAGATGAACAAACCTATCAGATAAATGTAGATGCCATAGATGCCTTGTTAGATTCTTCATCTATAAATTATTTGTTGGTTTCAGTAAAGAAGCCAGTAAAGGTTATGTGATAGATAGATATTTTACTTATTTTACTTCATGAGGCAAAACAATGTTTCAGTCATTATCAGGCAAGAAAGTGGTGATTATTGGCGCCAGTTCAAAGATTGATTTGGCGGTTGCAAAGAAAGCAGCAGAACTAGGAGCATCAGTAGTGGTGTCAAGCTCCTCCCAAAACGAATTTAATCAAGCGGCTTTTGAAAAGATTGAAGCAATCAACGTTGATATTTTGAATGAGGATTCAGTTAATGCTTTTTTTGAGCAAGTTGGAAACTTTGATCATTTAGTAGTAACATCTTTAGAAGAGCAAAAACTGCTGTGTTCACCAATAGCCGAGATGGCAACACAAACCGCTCAACACGGGATGGAGAAATTTTGGGGAACGTTCTTTGCTGTTCGTGCAGCAGTGAAAAATATCGCAACTAACGGCTCTATTACTCTAATGCCGGGTATCTCTATCTTCAAAACTTCAAAATTGGGTGGTATTTCAGTAATATCAGCAGCAAATGGCGCCATTACAGTATTTGGGCGAACGTTGGCAGCAGAACTGGCACCGATTCGAGTCAACATGATAGCCCCAGGAGTGGTGGAAGATACGGGTGTATGGAGCAATCAAAGCGACGAGTCTAAGCGATCAGACCTGGCAAAGTGGGCTGAAACAGCCTTGCCAGTCCAACGTCTTGGGCAACCAGAAGAAATTGCACAAGCAGTGTTAAGTTTAATGACAAATTCCTATATCACAGGGGTTGTTTTGCCTGTAGATGGCGGTTTAACCGTGCTGTAATCACAGTGCAAAGATGGTTTTGAGTGGGGTTTTTCAGTAGGTACTTATGGCTGGTTATTCAGCACTAAAAAGGACCGAATTTAATTACAATACTTTTCAGCTTATTTTTAATATATGGCAACCCAAGTTATTCAAACTCAACCTAAAACAAATGCTTTTTCTGGTTTTACTCAATTTTGGCAAGATGTAAAAGTCATAGCTGCCCCTTACTGGTATCCAACAAAGGCAGGTGAAAGAGCATTTTCAGACGTGATTCGCGCGTGGGGAATGCTTATTCTCCTAATAGTACTAATAATTGCAGTTGTAGCGATGAGTGCTCTTGATAGTTTCGTTAGTCGCTATTTGGTTGATACTCTTATTCAAGAAAAAGATTATTCTAAGTTTATTAAAACCTTATCAGTCAATATTGTTGTACTTGTCTTGGTAACGCTTTTAGTCGGATTTTCTAAATTTGTCAGAAAGCAAATCGCTCTTGATTGGTACAAATGGCTAAATCATCAAATTTTAAAGAA
>QQTW01000393.1_pt1 | contig 27125 bp, 25 predicted proteins | sample 1904831 | NCBI WGS metagenome assembly QQTW01 (sample SAMN09435610, study PRJNA476489) | Subsurface metagenome, whole genome shotgun sequencing project. | reverse complement strand
ACGGGCTCGCGCAGCCGGAGCGAGAATCGGAGAAGTTTCATGCGCCAGTCGGAAGAGAGTGTCGATCGGAGTCTTTCGTCTCGGAGCCGGGGGTTTGAGGAGCTGTATAGGCCTGTGACGGGCGAGAGTGGTGGCGCGGCGAGTCAGACGAATCGGAATGGGGGTGGAGGGGGGAGTGTCAAGAAGCGATTGGCGTTGCTGAAGATTAGGAAGGGGGTGTCGAAGGGGAGTGGTGGTGGCAGTTTGGTTGATTGAGTGGATGAGGGGGGAGGGGAGAGGGAGTATTGGCCATACTGCGTCTAGGTGCGGTGCAGGTGTGGGAGTGTGTTCCTTACGTCTGTGTCCCGTGCTGGGTGACCCGTGGGTGTGGTATGGCTTTGTCTGCGTCTACAGCGTACTTTGTACCACCCCCTCTATCTATTGTAATCGATTCCAGCGACTCTGTCTCTGCTTTTCTGGATATACCACGTTACCTGCTCCTCGAGAAGCGAGGGGAATCTTTTCTAGATCTATAGCGTTTCAGCGTACAGCGGCAGGCAGCGGCAGGGCGTAGCGATAATCGGTCATGTGTATCTTCTTTGTTCGTGTGACTGCCTCGTCCGTATATAAGTACTGTAGCTAAGGGACATTAGTTATCGAGATATACGCCTTACCTTGTGCAACTGTGGAGATTGGAAATCCCGCGCATGATCCGGTGGGGATTGTGGAAGCTGCAGTGACCGTTCGCGGAACAGGGCAGTGTGTTAGACCAGACGAGAACGTTTCAAGGCGAGAAGGACTGGGGAGGTTGGAAACGGGTGGGTAGGTAGGGTCAACGAAGCGATCAAGATGATATGTACTGTCTTACTTGTGAGGAGAAGAAAAAGGGGCTTGTCAGATAGATGAACTTGCGCTTTTCACGATGGTCGCCAATGTCATCCTCTACCTATCCAAGTCCCTTGTCTCTGGCCGTCAACCGCGGAATGATGGACGAATCTCCGTAGACACCTTCTCTCGCCGGCATCACAACGAAGCAATGCTCAGAACGAGAAGAACGACAGAATGCGTAGATTAGCTATATTCCACTCCCGTCTGCTTTCTACTTTGCTGGCTCCCTAGTCTACACTCGGTAACCCTCATCGAACTGTACAATGTGCCGTCCTCGCTGGTCTTCAACTATTCACTCAAATGGAAAAGACTCAGGAGATATGCCGTCCTCAGCAGCCCCCTGCGAATTCACATCCATACCTCCAACTCCAAGCTCATGCCCGCCCGCTTCACCAACCATAGCGCCAAACGTCCGCTTCACACCCCTCCTCATCTCAGGCACCGCTTCACGCGCAAGCCGCTGCTGTTCCTCTATCGCATCAAGATCGTATGTCGCATACGACGGGGTCTTCTCTGAAGTCAAAGTTTCTTGCGGGTACGCCGTTACTTCTTCGTCTACCTCTTCGCGCGGTGAGGGATGGCTGTGGGTGTATCCATGGTTGTGATTGTAGGCGGTTTCAGCATCCCGGAGTGCCTGAGCAGCTGGCTGTCTGACACGACATTGAGCGTCGAGCGTGGAAGGAAGAGTATGGCCGCTTGACGGGATGTTCAAGGCGAATTGACGGGTCCGAGGTGGGAGTTCTCTTGAGTGGGATGGTAGTGGCTTTGGTTCCGCGTTCGGGACCACTACACAAACTGGGATGAATAGTCCTTCGGATGGTGGGATGAGCCGTCTTCGTGATGGTGTGGGCTCTGGGGCAAAGATTGGATTTGGTATTGGCTGTGGTGGTGGTGGTGGTATTGGGGAAGCGAGAATCGGGTTGGGTGTTGGCCGTGGTACTGTTGAGATGGATGTTAGCGTTTGCGTGTGTGAATCATGCGAGTAGGTCATGATGCTAGACAGGTAGTGAAGAGGTCTCGAGCGGTTAACAAGCGTTTACACAACGACATCATGGGTGGTGGTGAGCCGTAGAAGTGAAATCCTGTAGCAGAAATAGCAAAGCAGACACTAGCATTCGTTCACGTACCTGAGACCCTGTTGTGCTGCAGATATAGATGCCGACAGATAAACACCAACCGATCAAGGTCAGAATCCACGAAATTCTTCTTTGCCTCACTTAATTTGATAGTCACCGAATTCCTCCAGCGCATCGACCTCTTGACCTCTTCCAAATGCCCGTGTAGCTCCCTCGCGTTTATCCTCCTCTGAGCCTCAAGTTCCTTCCCCGCACCCTCTCTCTGCTCCCCGTGCATAAGTAACTCGTCCCTCTGTTCTTTCAAGATTCGCTCGTAGGCTTGAGTGTCAGCGAGTCCGCGATAAGCATGTTGAAAATGGAAGTGCGCTTTATAGTACTGTTTGCGCGCTAAGGTGAGCGAGTCGAAACGGTCGTGATCTCGGTCCGTAAGGACGGGATGGGCGAGCTTGATCAGGCTGTGGACGAGAGAGTAGTCGACAACAGGACCTGGTTCTATAGGCCAGGTAGAGTTGAGAGGGTTGTCTTCTTCGGAGACGCCGGTCAGGGAGAGCGCTATGGCGAGGGCGTTGGTGCGTTGGGAATGTGGCCCTTCCGTTGCAGATTTGATCCAATTATAATCCGAGTCAATCCGAGATGATGACATCTTGCTCGTCCGCTAGGAATGGTGAATTATCGAAGCGGTTTCATTGGCCAAGGGGAGAAAAAGCGAGCATATCTGAGTTCGAAGATAATTTCATGAACTTGCTTGGAGCAACCGCCGCGTAAGGTAGCCAAAAGAGTGAATTACCGAGTGTTGGAAGCAACTGCGTGAATGTAACGAGGACGTTCTTCAAGTAGCAAAGCTTCACCACAAGTGACTTCCCTTCTGTAAACACATTCCCTAATTGGGCAATCACCTTCGACTTTGACCTAGTGCGAACAACTCTCTCCTTACAATCGATGAATGGTATCACTCGCCCCACCTCTAGTCATCAAGTCATCGAAACACTTGATCATCTAGCTCATTCGCTTTTGCGAACAACGCCCAATGGCAAGTCCAGATCGACCACCCAGGGCGCGTTCGTAGGGTTATACCTCCGATTCATTATACTTGCATTGACGAACAACGTCTCTTTGCCGAATTCCAACGGATTTTCTCCATCTTTGCTAATATTGACATGTGCTGACCTCTCTTCTTTCAATTTCTGCTCATCTGTATCGACTTTCTCACTTTTCTTCTCTTCCCACATCATCCTCTGTGCACCCCATCCTTCATGGATGTGCCCAAAGCAGTGCAGACGCGGTCTACAGCGCTTCACCGCTCGCAGTAGATTCTCACAGCCTACATCTTCACCATTAGAAGTCGTGTCTAGAATGTGAGCTGGCGGGCCGTGAGTTAACATGATGTCGATTTCTGGCCAGGACGGGATAGGGTTTAGGGCTTTAAAGTTGGCGACTGCTGGAGATGGATTGTACCGGTCTTCGGAGCGCTGGTAGGCGAATGCCCAATGACAGAACTCTGGTTGGTAAGGGGACGTGTAAATCTAACTTTGGTCAGTCGTGTGGTTTATATGATATCATTCTCTAGTTGCGAACGTCGATTCATGCGTCTTGTTGCAAGCAAGTGTAACGGGCAGTATCGAGGAGGAGGAAGTGCACCTCCTGATGGGCAGATTTGAACACAAGCAAGCAATGTGACCTTAATCAAGCACATGAACGAAGGACGTGAAGATACCCAGATATAGGAGCCCGCCAGGTCTTCAGGAGCTCGCATCACCATGGAATCTTGTCCTAACTCACCGTAAACCTAGCCCCACTCTTCAAATCAAACGTCTTTACTCCCTCATCTAAGTACACAATCCCTGCCTTCCTCGCCTCTTCCCCACACCAGAACTCTTTAACCGCCTTTGGATCCTCCTTCCACCCTCCATGTCTTCCATGTTTAAACCTCCCATAGTCATTGTAGTAGGCCTCATCAAGTGTGATGTCGTGATTGCCCGCAATGACAATCTTGAGCTCCGCATCTGCGTTTCTGAGGGCTTCAAATATGAAGCCGTACTCGACGAGGCGGCCGGACATGGTGATGTCGCCGGCATGGAGGATGACGTCGCATGGAGGGAGGGGCTGGCGGTAGGGACGGGCTGTCTCGTCGGTGCTGGGCGGGAAGGGAGCATGGTTGTGGGTATCCGAGAGGAGAAGGAGTCGGGTCTTGACGGTAGTAGCAGATGATGAATCCATCCCGAGATGTTTAGAATGATATGGAAGACTGCCGGTATTCTGGCCCTATGAGACAGGCTTGAGTTGCGGACCAGATAACCTATGCTTTAGTCAGACACACTGCTGTCTTCCGTATATACAAAGTAGTAAGCCCTGAATAAGCATTGCAAACGTTCTAGAGTGTAAATATTTTTATTACTAGAGCGGCGTGTTGGACAATTTCAGGTTGTTTTTGAGATTCTTCATTTGTCTATCAATATAAAACTGCTTCATATTCTTTAATCTCATTTAGTCAAAATTGTCTGTCCTGCACATTTACATTTCTATTTGCTTGACTCTCTAATTCTATACATCATGAGACTGTCTTCTATAATCCCATATAGATTCAATCTTATTAAAATCAGAGCTATTCAGAGCTCAATTTATCTTACGAATTGCATGTCTTAAAAATCTTTGAGATTGTTTATGACTTTGACACAAGAAGAGGTATAGACCTCATAGATTATGTGAGTTACAGCTTGACTTATTCTGTAACCTGGCCTCTTAATATCATGAATATTAGAGATGCCTCACACCTAATATTCAGGATATTTGTGAATCTAGATTACATTGCAGGTTACAGTGGGTTGAGTCGGCGGATGGGAGGGTAAAAGGGACTCGTGTACTTGTGCGCTGGGTCTTGGATGAAGGATTATAAGATGGCGACGCTGCAGTGCCTAGGTGGTAATCCCATGGAATCGACGAACTGGTGGAAGGACAGCGAGCCGCTGAATCAGAATGCGCCGGGGAGGGGGCCGTATGGGGCCTGGCATCGCAAGAGCGGAAAGCGTGGTGGTTTTCCATGCGGATAGTGAGAGGGATGTGGAAAACAGTGAGTGGCCGAAAGGACTGCAATCAATTTTTTGGAGCATTGTAGCGCCTTCTTCGCTGCTCTTGGATGTTTGTGATATAGAAGAATAAAGTCTTCTAGACCGTGACGCCGTTTTACATTGTTACTGCGCTTTCACACTCGGCTTTTGCAGCGTCGTCCACCTTCGGCACGATCATGCCCAGCCGCGCTGCCCAGTCAGAGCGTCCTGTCTCTCTGATGAGCTCCTCGGCCAACTCAAGCCTCCTGTTGTACTTCTTACGCAGGCCGTCAACCTTGATAATGTTGCCATGCATCTGCAAGTCTTCCGTTCTTCCGTTTGCAATTGCCAGGAGTCCTGCTGAGCTGACCAAGAGCAACAGTAGCAAGACTTTTCCGGTCTGGCTAACATTACTGGCAAGAGCTGCGTCCAGGTATACAAGAACTGTTGCGAGAGCAGTAACTGAGTCCTCGAAAAAGGTCCTGTCTCGGAGCCATTGGCCGGCCGTTACAGCCTTCAGGTCGTCAACGGCACCGCGCATCCGGACCCATCGATCCTGGCTGAGCAAAACCAGCAGGTCGCCTTTTACGCCAGGTTCACTGGCTCCTTTCCAGCCGGTCTGGCTCCGTCGACGGATTACGAGGATGTTGCAAAGGCGAGAAAACATTAGGACCAGTACCGCAAAGACACCCCACCAATCCTTTGAGAGCACCATAAGGCTTAGCACGAGAATTGCCATGACGACGGCACCCAGATATGTCACGGATGAGGCAAGTGTGCAATTGTCATATGAGTAAAGCGTCGACAACAGCCTGGTCAATCCTCGACGTTGCTTTTCGATTCGGCTGACCGACAACGTAGTTAAGTGCCCGGTGAGGCCAACCTTTTGCAGATACAAGACCATTGCAGGGTTCTCAACCCGAAAGGCGTAGCCAGTAGTCATGGCAGCAACTGCTGGGTACTCGCCTCCATTGAGACCGGGCGCTGCTTGCTGCCGGTGTAGGCCTGGAGCAAGGACGAAAGCATCCAACAGGGCTGATGTGCCGGTGAGCGCAGTCCGTTGCGCGATCGTATTCAACTCGGCCAAAGCGACAAGACCTGCAGCTTCGAGAGAAACCTTCGGCATCCCAAGCGCTGACCAAGGCTCGATATCTAAAGGCATCCTCTGGGGTGAAGTCAGCCACAGAGCTCGAAAAAGACTCGTTTACGACAGACCTTTATTGGTATGTGCATCTTTGTAGTAGACACATCTTGAGATACACGGCGTCTCGAAGTAGCATTGCAGCTTGCAGCCTTGAACGGACCAGGCTGCAGCAGCTGGTGTAGGAAACAGCACGGCTTATAGGTGCCTGTAGAGAAACTGATCGGTTAGATCAGTTTCTAGAGGTCTTTTGGCCTAGTGGCCTAAGTGAATTATGACTATAGGCATGATTCCTACAACTAGAGGCGTGATTTCTACACTAGCAGTTCACATTGTTACGACGCATGGCCAAGACCGTGAGTATTGGCCTTTAAGTCCAGGTGGAAAGTCCCTAGTGAGGCCGATAAAAAGCTATCGCAGCGCAGCAAATGAGAATTGAGCTGTGGTGTGGGCTATCGGCAATTCGTCTTCGTGGCCGGACTTACTCGACTCACGTCACGTAAGTAGGTAAGTTACAGGTACTGCACCCTTACCAGTTTGATGATACTGCGAGGTGAACACCACGCAGAAGCGCAGGGAACTGTCTTCAAATAACATGTAACAACAATCCTTGGTTTCCTAAGTCATCTACTTTACTTCCTAATGGCACGCTGGTAGAAAGCCAACTCCTCACCCTCCAGAACGTAGCCGTCCACTCTGCCGCTCTGCCCCGGTCTTGAGGCTACAACAGCGTACAAACGACCAGCTTCGAACTGTCTCTCCAGCGGTGCCTCAATCTTGCCTGAAGCTGTGAACCGAGCAGCGAGCTTCTTCTCCACACCCTTCGACTGCTTCTTCTCCTCAGCCGCTTCTCCAGTCTTTTGCTGACGTCTCCGGCCGAGACTCTGACCGTAGTGTGCCTCGTACCATTGTCTAAAAGGTGCTGCATCGATCTGGACAACGGCGGATTTGGTGAGGGTATTTGTGCGGACGAGTTCGTTGTTGGAGGGATGGAAGGAGACGCCAATCACACGGACCTTACGGGAGATTCCTTCAGAACCCCACGAGAAGTTGCCAGATTCGAGGCGTAGAGCTCGGTATTTTCGGTTTCCTCCGCGAGTGCGGACGAGATGTATGCGCTTCGCTCCGATACGTGTATTGGCTGGTTGACGGCCTTTCTCGAAAGCTCTATATGAATAGAGTCAGCTGTATACCATAGGAATAAACTATTACGACCAAGCGTACCTCTTCTTGCGATAATGTGCTCTCTTAGCACCGGTGGCCGAACGTTTGTGACGCGAGTCTCGTGAGATACCCATGATTGCGGTTGACTAATGGAGACGAGCGAACTTGTCAGCGCGGGTCCTATTCAATGTTCGAAAAGCTTCCTATATATCATGGGCGAGTATCGAATGTTGCTGCAAACGACGTTTGCAGTGGGTGTTGCAGGGCTTGTGTTAAAGGTAGCTTCGCAACGCATAGGACGTTCCACCCCATCTCAAATGGCTGATGTAGATATACACTTCCATCCTGAATCTAACTGTGTGTCGTCCGAGGTGAGAGCGTTGCAGTTGATTCGAATTGATCGACGTTATTCTGTATGCCGGCTTTGCTTCTTCCCACCAACTCCAGTGCCATCGCAGAGAGTACCAAACATACATCTTTAAAAGGAGTGCACTAACCTACTAGGCGTAGTCCTCCTCAACTCGATCTCCGTCGTGGTGCAGTCGAGGATAATGCTGTCGTGAACGTGGTCGTAGGTTGATCTCGAATTTCTGAGTGTGGCTCGCTTACGATAGCTTAGAAGCCCTATTCGCTTAGCGAATGGCGGTCAAGCTAAGCCGCTTTTAGACCTCGCAGAAACTAGATTCAGCAACTCTAAGAGTAGGGTCTTACCAAAGGGGCCTCAAATAGAGCCTAGGGACAAGACTGGAGGATATAGATCAGCTATCAGATCCGTAAGACTCAAATTTGCCGACACGCCATGAGTGGCGCCCAGAGCAAAGACGATGAAGCAAGACGACGCATTATCACACACATGAACAAAGACCACCATGACTCGCTGGTCCGATTCCTTGAACATTACGCTCATGTGTCAGCCTACTCTGCTCGTAAAGCCAAGCTTGCAGAATTCCAGCTCGACAGCCTCACAATTGTCTCCAGCAATGGTCGGCCACACGTCATCCATATAGCTCCACCCCTGAAGTCATTTTCCAAGGCGAGGGAACGGATGGTAGCCATGGATCAGGAGACGCTACGTGGCTTGGGAAGGAGCAATGTCACGGTGAAAGAATATATCCCTCCGAACAGCGTCCTTGGTATTGCCACGTTTGTGTCCGCTGGGACAACTATGTTGTGTTTCTCGCGGCGCTCGAACTTTCTCCCTGGATCTCTTCTCTACGCCTTCATTCTCAGCTACGTTCCGCGATACGCACAATTCTGCTACGACATTCAACCGTGGCTATTCTATGTGGTGGTTACTATTCATCTTTGCGAGGCCACATGGATGGCGAGAACCAGGCTGCGGAAGCATAGTGTGCCTATGCTTAGCGGTCTGTGGTGGAAGTGGGTTCTCAGTACTTTTATAGATGGAGTTGGATCTTTTTGGAGGTTAGATGCGATGGTTAAGCAAGAGGCGGACAGGAAGGCGAAGGCGAAGCATTGAGTGCTGATACTGGATTGCACCATGGGCGATGCAGGTATCACTAAATCACCATCATGGGCCTTGTTCGAGCTTGCTTTTAGTGAGGATGTTTATCGAAGTTCATGGCAGTGGAAGTCGATGGACGCTCAGCATTTTCTGATGCTGTCCTGAATACCCATCGATGATCCTTCGACCAGTTACAATTGATAATCGCTTCTGATCGCTTTGCAGATCGATCACCACCGTAAGCGTCCCTGACGTATTTGCGGACGCCTGGGAAAAGCCATGCGGCGATACAAGAGCAATCTGCAGGACCAAGTGCCTTTAGCTCCCTATGTCGGTACCACACTCACTGCCATCCGAAGAGGAGCGCTAGCCGTATGACAGTTGACCCAATTACAATAAGTTAACGAGATATCTGAGTGCTATTGGCGGAGTTGTCACTGTACAAGCTCATAACAGTCTACGTTGAGAAAACAGATAGGGCTTACCGAGGGGACCCTGCAGCGGAAAGAAAACAGCGGGGTAAGTCAAGCGATCTCCTCAACATCGCAACAAAATAACATTCAATCCCAACCCCAAATCAAACATAATATCTAATTGATATATTTGCAGCTTGCTAAATCAATTTCCCATAATACGCCGGGAGACCTACCCTCATCACTGAATATTCAGAAAATCAATTGCTCAAACCAACCATGCCATCGTCGCCAACCAGCGACAGCGACGACAGCCCACCACCCCGCGCCCCACCGACCCCCACCCACCCGCTCGAAGCCTCCCTGGCCATCAGCCGCGCAAACTACACGCTCCGCAACCCACTCTCGCTGCGCGCCTACAACGACTCCTGCGCCCACCTCCCCGGCGGCAACACACGCACGGTGCTCCACTCGTCACCCTTCCCTCTGACCTTCGCGTCAGGAACGTCCTGCAGCCTGACCAGCCTGGACGGCGACAGCTACACGGATTTCCTCGGCGAATACACGGCGGGAATCTACGGGCACGACCATCCCGTCATCCACGCCGCCATCACCGACGCCCTGAGTCACGGCTGGAATCTCGGCGGCAACAATGTCTACGAGAAACAGTTGGCCAAGCTCGTGTGCGAACGCTTCGCTCCCACCATGGAATTGGTTCGCTTCACCAATTCCGGCACGGAAGCAAACATGATGGCTCTGGGCGCGGCCGTCGCTTTCACGCGACGCACGAACATTCTCGTCTTCAGCGGCGCATACCACGGCAGCACCATTTCCTTCCCCTCTCCCACCTCGGACGCCAAACAGCCGGCAAAACCGTCGATGAACCTCCCTCACAACTTCATCATAGCGCCATACAACGACATCCCGGCCACCGCCGCCCTCCTGACCAGCCTGCCACCCGCCAGCCTCGCCGCCATCCTCGTAGAACCCATGCTCGGCTCCGGCGGCTGCATTCCCGGCACCGTTTCGTTCCTAACCTACCTGCGCGAGACGGCCACGGCGACGGGCGCGCTGCTGATCTTCGACGAAGTCATGACCTCGCGGCTGTCGTACCGCGGCCTGGGCGACAAACTGCACATCCGGCCGGACCTGATGACGCTGGGGAAATGGGTCGGGGGAGGGATGAGTTTCGGGGCGTTTGGCGGGCGGAGAGATGTGATGGCGCTGTTCGATCCGCGGAATACGGCGGGCTTGAGTCATGCGGGCACGTTCAATAATAATGTCGTGAGTATGGCGGCCGGGGTGGCCGGGTTGGGATTGTTGAGTGAGGAGGTGCTTGATCGGACGAATAGGTTGGGGGAGAGGATGAAGGGGTTGATTGAGGCTGTGTTGAGGAAATATGGGGTTATGAGGAAGGATGACGCGTGTTCGGCGCGAGTAACGGCAACGACGGCGGCGACGGCGAACGGACATGACCCTGATCTCGACCACGCACCCTTCCCCTCCCCCCCACCACCACCACAACCGAAAATGTCAATCACGGGCCTCGGCTCCCTGCTAACCATCCACTTCTCGCCATCTCCCATCTCCCCCGACCCAACCCCATCCACCGACCCTCCCTTCCACCCCTCCTCCCACCTCCCATCCCCCTCCCCCACCCCCTTCCCGCCCCACCAAGCTCCACTCCCAACCCCCGCGTCGGAAAAAGCAACCCTGCAAGCCCTCTTCCACCACCACATGCTGGAAGAAAACATCTACATCCCACCCCGCGGATTCATCGCGTTGAGCATCGAGATTCGGCTGCGGCATGTGGAGCAGTTTGTTAAGGCGTGCGAGGGGTTTGTTGGGAGGTATCGGAGGGCGCTTGTTTAGTTGGGGCGTTTTTTGCGGTGCGGCGGGTGGGGAGGATGAAGGTGGGAGGATGGAAGGGAGGGAGGAGATGGTTGGGTAAGATGGGTTGGATGTGGGGATGTATATGCTGCGAAATGTTATGAAGGTGGCTGTTGGAGAGCATGGGACGGCTTGCATAGGATCGGATTGACGACGACGTGAAACGGAAAGAACGTGGAGAATCCAAGAAAAACATGCACCGACCGCCCATGTACATACATAGTGTATGCTATCCTCGACGCCAGCGGCATACAAGACGGCCAATGCGCCGGTACAGGCAGTCAATGAAAGCGCGCATGACTGTCTTTTAGTCAACGGATTGAGTGCTTTCGATCCAGAACAAGAAACAGGCAGGGCCAAGAATAATATCAGAGATGTACGCTCGAGCAATAATTGGCAGACATTCACACCCACATGACTGCCACCGATTTTCCCTTCCTTCAATCTCTCCCTTCAATCTCCAATTCCCCTCCCCCCCCTCCGCTCTCCAATCACGACCGCACATATCCCGCGCCGGCCCATTTTCACCGACCTTGATCGTGGACTGCACTTGTACACTTGCAAATACTGGAAGTATGAAGTGTGGCCATTGTACCTACGCTGGGGGAAAGGGGGCGAGGATCTGACGGGACATTGAAGATGAGGGTGGCTTGGCGACAGGAAAGGGAGAGAGGCAGGTTGAAACATGTCTTTAGGTAGGTGATTTCGGGTAGTCCTAAAGTAGAGGGTATGAGGGGAGGGGCAAGTATCACCACGTTTTAGGAGTGGACATTGTGTTCGACATCATAGGTGGTGAACGGAGAATGGAGGCTGAAGTCCTGCTTGTTTTTGAAGTTCAATTATGAACGGGAGGACGAATTGTTCACTGCCATTCGACGGATCATAGCATACCATTGGGGGCAATTTTGTCCCAAGTACCTACCTAGATGGTTCGGTTGGTTGGAATAAGGTAAGCACATCTTCAAAGGACAAGGTCATGAGGTAACAAAGGTTTTGACAGACGATTGTATTTCTGAAAGTAATTAACTCACGCTCCATCTCGGAGCTCTCGAAAGCTGTTGAGACGATATGGGTATGAAGCCACACTATTAGTACCGCTTTGATCAACGACCGACAGACACCGTAAAGACATGCTCATGAAAGACATGCTCATAATGACAAAGTTCCATGAACGACAGACCATTCCGAGCTCGCAACGTGTGACGCATCTACACCGTAGCCGGAGCAGGAGCAGCAGTGTAAACCACACCCTCGCGTCCAGACCTCCGACCCCACTGGGAGAAGGCAAACGAATTGGTATGATCGAACTTCCGACTCATGACGAGGAACAACGAGCCATAAACCGGCACGCTGATCAGATCCAGGATGCCGTAGAAGATCATCTCGCCCGTGACCCCAATACGATTGCCGCCCTCGCTCAGACCCCAGGCGACGATGTACACGATCCAGACCAACACCAGCAAGCCGGCGAGCATGGTGTACGACTTGGTCGCCGTCGCTCCCAAGCCACGCGAACTGCCGCGACCCCAGGCGAGCAGGAGGTAAGCGAGGACGAAGTATGCGAAACAGCCGAAGGCGAAGTATCCCCAGCGGTAGGAGGTGCCCGTGAGCGCGCCGCAGAGCCAGGTGACGATCCAGATTTCCAACAGCGCGGTGCTGAAGAGGATGGTGGCCCAGCTGACGCCGCTGACGAGCAGATTGGCAATTAAGACGAGCGGCCAGGCGACGAACCAGTAGATATAGCGGACCCAGAAGATTTGACGCGTGAACACGTATGTATCTTCAATGTCAGGTGTCGCGCCCGTGTTCAGATATTGGCGGACACCGGTGTTGCCGAGGTTGGAAGCCATGGTGAAATAGGCGACGAGTCCGACGAACGCGGCGATGGTGAAGAGGTAGTGAAAGACACGCTCACCGCGAGGAGTCGGGGCGATGGCGGTGGCATCGTGGGTGGTTTTGGGTTCGTGGCCGTTGGACTGATAGGTTGTCGCGGCGCGCTGGCGTCGAAGGGAGATGGTCCAGAGGAGCCATGCGAGAAAGGTGACGCCGTAGATGGCGGTCACGGCCCAGAGCCATGAGGAGCCGTTGCGGGTGAGGTTTTTGTTCGCGTAGGGCGGGTGAATGTCTAGGACGTTGTTGCGGACGGTGAGGAGAGACATGATTGCCGTCACCTGACTGATTGATGGATGATACCTTAGATACAGTTGTTTGTCGATGCAGATGTATTCGAGGATGAGGAAGAAGAGGAAGTGAAAGTGGAAAGTGAAAGAAGATTGATGGTGGGTGTTATGAGTCAAGTAAAGTGAAAAGTGCGAGATGAATCAGTGAATCAGTGGACGAGATGAGATGAGTGAATGGAAAGCAGGATAGAAGAAGCCCACCTTACCTTGGGTATTTACCTTAAGGACCATCCATTCGGATCTTGCCTACCTTATCGCCGTTACCTTACCCAGCAAGTGAAATCATCGTGATTCCCTTTCCTTCCAGTCATACGAGCCTCTGGCGTCATAGTCGGCTTCTCAAGCCGTTTGATGGGCAATTCCTTACACGCTGTCATTCTTTCAGGTTCTATCCAACCACGACGATGCATGCCGTCATTCCCCGTAACGGACTGGTCGGACTGGTCGGACTGGTTGATGCGACTTCTTCCTCGCCATGATGGTCGTCGGAGTCGTCACCGTAAGGTTGACGTAGGTAGTTAGGCCAAGAGTAGAGCAAGAGTCATGTGAACCCGATCGGTCTCCTGATTTCTGGTCTGATCAGCATCCCGAGAGCTCCTTTCGGGCAACTATCTTCTCTTATATTATTAAGTTCATTCTCCATCAAATGAGAAACACCAATCACACCGCCTTCGACTATACATGCATCGCCTCAACTTGCTCTTCTGCAAACATCCCGATTCTGATTTCATCGTCCCGTCACGTCATCATCTTACAACATTACTCGCTCGTAGATGTATGTTATGTATATATGAGTCACGGTCAAGCTTGCTACCCAGGTATTCCGTCGGAGAAAGCAGGCAGAAAAACCGACGACAATGGAGATTGGATGATGCGAAGTTTGAGGTCACGATGCATCAAGGTTTGATACGTGTAGGGATGGGGTGGCTGAGCTAAGAGATTCTATATGTGGGCGCTTTTCACTTAGTTGCCGTGTTTCTGACAATGACACGGACTAAACATCAAAAAGCCCTGGACTCTGACTGGACAGTGATTCCTCCGCCATCCACACCGTAATTGAAAAAGCTTCCTACATATAAGGCATCAAACAGCATTATTTATTCAAGGCGACGGAATCAATTTCCACCCATAAGCCGATGCAATTCTGCATGTAAGATATCATTCCATTTCCTTGTTTTGGCCCCATCATCAACAGACAAGCCAAGTTATGACAACATCTCATATTTCGCACACGGGTAAATTTTGAATATTGCCCCCAAAGTATAAAACTCCTTATATGGCCATCATGAAACACTCCGCCAAGTTCATTTGTTATTTGCTGGATTCTTCCATTGACAATAATATTTAATGTCTATCGAACGGCACACGTGCCATGAAGTAATCGTGGACCGTTCCATCGCGCTTACCTCGATGACATCATCGCAGCTTGCTTCTGTCGATGGGGAGGTTGCTGGAAGATAAAATGAGGGTATGACACAGGAGGTCGGAGAGAGCTGGTATCTTTGGGAGCGCAAGGGAACAAAGGAGTACCGAACATCGTGGGCATTGATGGGTCAGCAGCATACGCGCAAATCATGGCAGGTAGGGAAGGATTGTAAGAAAGCCTGTAACTATCTACAAATCATCGTGGCTTATACATTTGATCAATGCTGGCCTGGCAAGAGACACATGATGAAAGGGCTCCAAGTCGGAGATTGCTCGTGATATCCAATGCTTGCTCGCCGTGCACTTCTCCATATCTCGTCCACGGATATACAATAATAGTGATAAGTAAGATGCGAGGAGAATATGAACAAACACTCCTCCTCATTCAGGCACCAAGACGAAAACAAACCGACGCAGGGCGGCGCGAATATCCTTCAGCTCTCAGCCTCGCCGAAACCAGCAAGACACTCCAGTGAAATGATCAATTCCTGCAGATCAAAGTCAGCAACCACCACACCCAACCATCTCACACCGCGCGCGCGCAAGGACGTCAAAAAACTCACAATAACCCCAACGTCAAATCCCCATGAATCTTCGCCTTCAACTGAATCTCGATATCCAAATTCAATTCGATCCGCAACCGCAACTGCTCTCCCTTGCCCTCATCCTCCTCCCCCTCCCCCTCGCCCTGACCCTTGCCGCCTCCCAACCCCCCAAGCGCCTTGCCGGCCGTATCGCCCACCGCGTCCTGCGCGCCCCCGACCGCCTTTCCAGCCGTGTCTTGAACCATGTCGCCGGCGCCGTTGACCGTTTCGCCGACTTCGTCTAGCGAGTCGAGAGGTCCGCCGCCACCACCGCCGCCGCCGTTTTGCTGTTTCTGCCCGCCTTTCTTGCGGTTGCGATTGCGTCGTCCGCCGGCGGATTCCATGTCCGAGCGCGGGATGGACTCGGTGTCGCTGTCTTGCACCTTGCTCCTGCCGCGCCCTCGACTCTGTCGGCGTTTGGACGGGGCGCGGGACTTTTCCTTTTCCTTTTCCTTTTCCTTTTCCATCTGCGGTTCCGGCTCGGGCTCGGCCTCCGCGTCGGCGTCGGCACCGCCGTTCGCCTCGCCGTTCGGTTGAGCTTCGGCTTCACCGTTGCCGTTCTCTTGTTGTTCGCCTTGGGCTTTGGATTCGCCTTTCTTGCCGAGTTTGCGGGGCGTGCGTTTCGTCTGGGTTTCTTTTTTGCTCTCTTGGGCGCCGACGCCGCCGGATGCGCTGGCTGAGCCGGAGGCAGAGGCGCCGGCCGAGGCTTGTTCTTCGGAGGTTTTGGTTTCTTCTTCGGCCATGGTTGGGGTCGGGTGGTTTTAGTTGATTAGTTGCGATAGATGTAGATGGGATGAAAGCAATGGGACGAAAGCGATCAGATGAAAGTGACTATCACGACGAGATTGATGATGGGAGTAATAGTTGCAAGATAACTTAATATGGTCAACAGGAGAGAGACAAGATCAGGTCCGGAGAAATTAGTACAGAAGGTGTTGGCAGGTTCTGGGTCGATGACGCCAAAGCAAGACTTCGTCCAAGAGTCGAGGGGACTCGCGTACACTTGCTGTTTTACCGTCATGGCTGGCAAGATTGTTGCACGGGGAAGTACAGGTACTCGGCCGTTATGCATTAAAAGTGCCAATCCAATGCTTCGGCTATATGGGGAGTATGAAGGGGGTTGGCATCCTAAAGACCCTTGTGGCTGACCTACTGTAGATCACAAGCTAGCCGACGACAGGGTTTCTGTCCAGTTCCCGTATTGAGGTCCACTCCTCATGACCGTGTAGACAGGCATCTGTACCTTAAACACCGACAATATTTCAATCAATAGGAAGTACAAGACAAGTGTTTCCTTCGCAGCCTTCATTCGAAGACCGACGAAGTTGCCCCTTCTTCCTCTGCGAGTGACGTGCGCATGGCAGTTGTTGCATGGGAGACAAGGCTAAAAGTAGGTAAGTGACAAGCGCGATATTAGCGCTGTTTCATATTAACGCGGTCTTCCAAGTACTACCTATTAGGTTAATTCTGCCTCCGTTGTCAACTGCGAGCAAAACAAATTGAACTCGAAATGAGCGGGATGGTTAACTCTGAAGTCCAAGCAAGTTGATTGAGATATGCATCACAGAAAGTCTTCTCTGGATACATCTGACGTCAGATGTGGCTGGATTCGTCACACTGTGGCTATGTGGCTAGACAGCCAAGTCCCAAAACCAACTTTCCCGTCTTTCTCCATCATGCAAAGCAAGTTATAGCGATCTAAGTACTGGTACATCCATGCAGCTCACCCCCAGATGTGGAGTTATGACGGTGACAGAGTCCAATCGTAGTTCGTCTCTTGCTTGGGACGTTTATCCTACTTTACCCAGACCCTGAATTTGAGGCTTCCCAAAACCTCATTGAACTTTTCATTGTCAAATTGGTTGTTGCTCTTCTATCCATATTCTTGTTGTCTCCTCTGTACGGTGTCTGCTCCTCCCTAGATCTACCTCAAGTTCCTGCGCATATCGTTCGCCACCACAATGTCAGAGCAACAGTCACAGACCAAGCAAGTCGATGACAGCGACACAGACCCGGGATACCGGTCCCGCTCCCAATCCCGCCGAAATCGCCGTCAGCGACAGAAACAGCAACAGCAGAAGGAGAATCCAATGCCAGCGGTCGAAGAGAATCAGCAGGCCGAGGCCGAGTCCAAGGCCATGCAACCATTCGAATACATCGGGCCTGACGAAACCTCGATGGATGGGCCGGTGACTTATGCGAAAGCACAACGGGGCGAGATCCCGATGCGGGAGGGGAATCCTAAGCAACAGCTGGCGACGGGACCAGATGGCGGCAATGGGAAAGGGAGTGCGATGATGGATCAGGATGGGTTGAAGTTAAGGTTGGAGTTGAATTTGGATGTCGAGATCGAATTGAAGGCGACGATAAAGGGAGATCTCACGATCGCTTTGCTGTAAGTGCTCTCAGCCACTCATGTCATTTTTAAGGTGTTCTTCGGGGGTGGCCCTTCTCCTTGCGTGTTATTTCTTTCTTGCTGAATGATGTTCTAAGATCCTGATAGGGCATAGTACCTGAGCCTGATTGCGCCGGGGATGGCGATCACTTGCCACGAACATCTACAACTCGAACTCTCCTTTAAGCTTTTCCTCTGGACGGAACAGTCGCCGTACGATTGAGAGACTTGAACTGCCATTGAAGGTTTGGCAGGTCTTCCTGGAGTACCTTCATTGAATGTGGTCTGTTGGTCTGTTGGAACCAGGGCTTGGAAGCCCTCTGTCGAATGGTTTTCGTTGTCACTGTTACAAATATATACACAGGCAGATCTATCATGTCTTAACATCAGCTTTTACAGCATTAGCATTGGGGGAGTTGAGGAATCAGGTCTTATAACTTTCCTGACTTTCACTTCGAATCGGTCTAGCTCCCCTCGAGATTGCCCTTTACTGCTGTGCAAATGAAGCTTGCCTTGCGATACGCCAGCCATGTGTCTTTGTTAAGTCACAGTAAATAAGGTACGGGCGCAAATTGGGATTTATGCCAGCCGATGGAGTGGTTCTGGGCCACATCTTGCTTTCTATAACCTCTGGTGATCGGTCGTTGTCCCGAAGGAGCTACTATTTTGGAGAGTGCGGCTGAAGGCCCTAACCCCTTCCGGCACCTGGAGCAGCAAGGGTGAGTTTAAGGCTGTGTTGTTCTACCTTGCTGTCCATCGTTTATTTATAATCCTGATGTGTTCCCATCATCATGCTTGGAGGAATTTATTATATCTCGAAGCTTCCCCTTGTCTTGTCCGACTATCGATCTTGGTATCTTACTTATCACTGAGGAGATATCTGCTGAACGTTTATCCCCAGAACAACAGCGGTCATGTCTTAATTGGATCAAATCATAGACCGCATCCGCTCAATAGCCTTGCACTTGTTCTTCTCAGTTGGATGAATATGAATACCTTCCAAGTACCACCGACCAGAACAACATACAACCAGGTTGACCCGAGACAGCAATAGCGTACTGATCTGTTCGCCCGCATGCCATGGCTTCGATTGGCAGCACTGCTTGGAGCGGCGGCCCTTTCTGCAGCAGCAGCGGCGTTCGTTCTCATCCGCTCAGATGGGCAAGCAATTGGTGACTGGACCATTCAACCTACGGTTTATCTTGCTATCGCTTCCGCAGCGGCGAACATCTTGCTCCATTTCGCCTTGGCCGAAGGAGTCAACGTAGCTTGGTGGTGTCGGTCCCTGAAAGAAGAAACTACGGTCAACGACCTCCATCGATACTATGAGTATGGTAATAGCTTGTGGGCTGCTTCGACCGCAGGACGACACTTCAACCTAGTCGCTCTCGCGAGTATCCTGGCAGCGTTGGCTCCAATCAACGGTCCTCCTCTTCAGCGTGCATCCATTGTGACGAATCGACTCGTGGAAGGCCAGGTTGCACTTTCTGCCTCAATCGCGCTTGAGCTACCAAGTGGTTACACAGGGGACATCACCGGAGGAGCCCAACAAGCCGCCCTTCTATCACCGTCCTTCACTGCCGTCATGCGCGAACACACAACCCGTACGATCATGAACATGACTGACACAGGATGCGATGGCGTTTGTCACTCCACTTTGGAAGGTGCCGGATTTGCTGTCAACTGCTCTGAATCCAAAACTTCTTATAATTTGAAGACGATGTTGGACAAGGATACCGCAAACACATACCCAGCTGCTGTTTTTACCTCCAATTTTACATACAGGGAGAGTAAACCTGGCCACATCACACTACTGGTGCAATACAAGAACGACTCATCTTGCAAGAGCGATCTAACCTTTAAAAGATGTATTCTACGCGCCGCGACAGTCGACTACCCTGTGATGTTCCGAAATGACTCCATCTTTCTCCAACGGACAGCCGATATTTCCAACGACAAGATCAAATCGATCTCGAAAGTGTGGCGACAAGGAGCGCAAGGTGGAACGACTCTTCAAGGCATGGCGCTAGCACTGAACAATACATTCGCCTCTTCCGCATCGATGCGGTTCAGCGGTGCCGCCGGTGATGAGATCACATCGTCCGGTAGCCTACCAAACGAGTATCTAATTCCCGTTCCGACCAATTCTTCGCTCTCTAGGGGTTCGTTCAGCTGCGAACTGAGCTGGACCGATCCCACGGCCGATATCCTCGCCGATGTGAGAGAGACCATGTTTCGGACGGCCATTCATGCGGCCAACAAAAGCAGCCGGCAAACCGTGCTGGCTACACAGTCTACCGTTCGCACTGTTTACCGTTCGGATTACCTGTGTCTCGGACTGGCGATGCTGGTGACCCTGCTCGGTGTTGGGTTTGTAGCTCCTACGTTCTTCGGCTGGTGGACACTGGGGCGGAATGTCTCGCTTTCTCCCATCGAAACGGCAAAAGCTTTTAGCGCACCTCTACTCATTTCTCAAGACTCGAATGGCAGTGCTGATGCCTTGCTGAAGGAGGTCTGGGACAGGACGGTGAGATATGGGGAAGTTGCTATCGCTGGAAGGGGTCCGATAACGCGGGACGTATATGTTCATCCTAACGACCCACAAGTACTGAGGAAGCTCAAGATAGCCAGCCCTGAATGGGTCCGGTCACCACATGATTCTACGAGGTATAGCGGCTGAAGCAAATTCTCCTTACCCGGAGATTAGCATAGATTTCTCTTCAAGAGGAATCTATCCCTGGATCATACAATATGGATGTACCTCCAGTGGGATAAAAAAAAACTCGAGAAGCTCGACAAACGTAAGGGCCTCCCTGCGGGCGCGAAAACGTCAACCAGGGGGGTAGTTGTCATGTTCTACTAGTTGTCGGCTAGCTACGGGATGTAGGGTGTAGGAACATGAGGCCTATTCGGCTACTCCCGTATGCACTTTATATGTAGGATATGAACAATGGGTTGTAAATATAAAAAAATGAGACGAAAACAGCAGTCACGAAACCCCAGAACGCGAGAAGGCTATTCAGAAAGCCCTAACAGATCTGCAGAATCACAGATATGCCTCTGTTGCGGCCGCCGCACAGACATATGAAGTTTCGCGAACAACCCTAACATATCGTCGTTGTCACAATGGCCAGGCTAGGGCTGTTGCACACGAAAACAGCAGTCACTGCCATCAATGGAGGAGAAAGCCCTAGCTGACTGGATTACATGCTTGAATGCCCAGGACCTGTCGCCGTCATACACTGCTATTGTGAGGATGACAGTATGAGTTTGGCAGTCACAAAGCGATCGCGAGGCACTAGGGCTACTAATGGGGCTATAGAGCAGGCGCTACAGCCCTATTGTTCTGTTTTCAAATTGTAATCACTACTATTTTACCCTATTGTTCGATTTTCACTAGATGTTATATTCTACATAGCCCCATTATTAGGATCCATTCGATCTATGACGTGTGTAAAAGCTATTGAGCTACCTGAGTGAAACTGTGATTATATACACATAGGACTGGCCATAAGCAAGGTGGGCCACAGCAGCTCAGCAAGGTAGGTGCGGCGTTATTTAGTAGTGTGCCGGGCACACAAAATCGGGGTAGGTGCGAAGCTAAGGTACGGTAGCTGACAACTACCCCGTGGTTTACGTAAGCGGTTCAGATGACGCACAGACCAGGCTTAGGCGCTTGGCTTAGTCACCGAACTTCTGGCCGCACCTTCCAACCTCAGTTCACACTCCTACCTACCTTTGTATACCACACATCCAGCGCTTTTATTTATTTATTCTTCTCACCAACTCATTCCCAGCCAACATGTCTCCGAGGTGGGAAATTGCGACCTCCACAAACCATGGGCTTCCGCGCGCAAAAAGCACTCTCACCCAACCATGCCCCCACCCCATTCTTCCCCACGGTGATGGTTACCAGCAAACCCCGAGAAGTCTTCCCGAGACCAAAAGGCCCTCTCCTCGAAGGAGCACACGACTGCAAACAAGACAACATCTCAACACGCCATCTTCCCCCGCTTCCCTTCAAGAGCCCTTCAACGGACACCAAGACCTAGTTAGCTCTGTGAACGAACAGTCACATCACGCCGAGAACGCACGCCCTCGAAAGCGATCACGAACAGGTCTACAGTCCGTATCCGAACGCAGCTTGCCTCTGACCAAACACAACTTGCAAAAGCACAATACACTCCTCATGGACTCAGAAGCTGATAGCTCTGGAGGGAGGAGACCTAGTAAAAGGTCAGCGTCTAGAACACAATCCGACTTCATACAATCACCGAGCACAGTGACTCAGGAGACTGCATCGGGGCGCTCTCAGAAATCATCGGGCACTTCTGCTCATTATCGCTACACCATTCTTAGCAAAGCGAGAATATATATTCATCATATGCCTACCCCGGACGAGATTCGTGCCCAGATTGACGCCGTTATTCAACGCGAGGTCTCTTCAGAAAGGAAGGAAAAGCTATCTTCTATCACACAACAATTGAATGATAGCTTTATTCGAGTTGTTACCTTCGCACTTGGAGAAGATGACTGTATTGAACCTCTTTATCACGCCCTTTCCTCCATGGACCACAGCGAGAGTCTCACTTTTGCAAGAAAAGCAGGTATGGTGACTCTACTTTTATCACTGCACACCTTCATGCTCACTTCATCTTTAGATTGGCGAATAAACCTGAAGCCTCGTATGCAGCCTCCCTATTGGGATCTTGGCTTCAGGAACAAGCTTCAGAATAAGGCAGGAGACTCAGAAGGCCAAGCAAGCAAGCGGCAACAACAAGGTGACACGTCTTACCTTTCTCCTGTCGCCTCAGGATCCAACGCCACCGGTGGCATCAATTCAAAAGAGAAGGTATGTTATCTATCTTCGCAAGAACTTTAGCAGGAGGATGCTACATCTGCCATAAAAGTCTGGCAATTAACAGTCATACTATTGCTAGAGACTGGTTATAAGATTCACATTACTATACTCTGCCTTTACAGAATGAGATTCAGCTTCTAGAATTATTTTGCTAACGTTCTCGAATAAGCGTATTATTTTCTTCCCTGTCTGATAATAGCTGATTTTCCCTTAGGGCTCCGGATTTGAACTCATGCCGCCGCCGCGGCCCCCTCCGCAACAAGTCGTATCTTCTGTCAAGACGCCTCGTCCGGACATCTCAATTGGCCTTAGTAACGACGTCATAGTCAATGCACTCCAGTTGCAAGGGCTCACCGAGACCGAAGCCAATGACTTCCTAGAATACTTGCAGGAGACAAAAGATCAAAACAGCAGGGAACCGATACTTTGCGCTGAGCCCACCCAGCGAGCAGTGAATATTCGATTTCCCTTTTTGCCAGTTGAGGGCAAAGCATATGCAACCGGCAATCCTGTCTTCGATGCACAAAATCAAGCTGCCGTCTCTGGAGCTTGCGCGCTCAAAATCCTGCATGATCTCGACGATCTTGCAGGCAGCGCTGACCCAGGAAGCCACTCTAAGGACCAGCCCATAGTTTTTAGCATTTGCACCGAGGGACCGTATCATGAGCTCTGGGCGCATTATGATACGACGAAGGACGGTGTCCGCAGGTATAATATGGTTATATTGAAGACCTGCAATGCGTTACTTCGCGATGAGCTATTGGTGTTTCTTATAGCGGTGGACAACGTGATGAGTTGGGCGGTTGGTGAGTTTTTAGAGAACATAACGAAGCAACTGGGAGAAGTGGTAAAGGCAGCGAAGCTTTCTAGGCAGGCCCGTACGGGAGAGGCTTTATAAATGTGGGGGTCAGTGTTGTGGTAGTGAAGAATCATGGCATTCTATCGCCCTTTGTGAATTTAGTACATCCAGAGTCAGAGTCTCAAATATCCTTGAGGTTGCCGGTAAAACAATCCAACTCCACCATCCTCGGCTCGGTTCAATCCCGCCTTTCTCAATTCATGCGGTTACTCTTCATGCTCCAAATAGTTGGCTGCAGACTTTGGAGAGATCAACGATGCCGGCTCTGATTGGGACAAGGAGCAGTATGCTCACATCGGATTGCAAACTGTGAGGTGTGGTGAACGGGCTAGGTAAGCGGACGCAGTTAAGGACAGGCTATGGAATCCAGGCATCAAGTACGATGGTTCTCTAGTCGCATGAAAGATTCTTCGTTTCTAAATTTGATCGTCGGTAGACGCTGCCATTATGCACAACATGAATCCGACCAACTAAAAGAACTTAAGACAGTTCCGTGCGCAGATAAAATCGGAACTCATCTTGTCATAATCAATCAAAAATCAATCCGAGCAGCCCAGTTTGTGTCATGTAAAGCAATTGACGATCTGTTTCATTACTCGTAGACAACTCAATCATACCTTAGGGCCGAGACTTCAGGGCAAGAAATATTGCTGATTAGTCATCAAGCACTACTTTTTCCCACTTCCCGTCTTCGTCATTGGCACGCATCTTTCAAGTCTGCATTCGTAAGCTCCTAACTACTTAGATGCCACATTATCCGATGAACCGTTTCATTATGATGTTGGCCAGTGTTTCGGACTGTCATGGAAGCTTGAGGCAGTGCAAGCTTCTCTGCATGTCATACCGAGCTTCGAAACACCCGAAGGCCGCAGAAGCACCCACCTTCCAACCATCACAGAAGATCAATTCACAACGGCACCAGCCAACCGCACAAAATACCTCAGCCATTGACCTCACCTCAACCATGATACATCTATCCCGTCGCAACGCTCTTCCCGCAAGGGGAAGACTGTATGCTTCCGACATGGCTCCGCTTCAACCACAGTTTCACCAATGTGGAGACTTTGACGGCTATGAACATGGAGGAATGTGCAAGAATGGTGAACGATTTGGAGATCTTCAAGCCGCGTACTGGTGATTGGTTTCCGATTGCTACCATGCAGGTACAACTGTAGCGGAGGACAGGTCTCTTTCTCCTATATATCCAGATACAACTTCAAATTGCGCAAGCGTGCTCTTTACTTACTCCGATCCTGCGAGTATTTACCACCGTACCAGCTGTCTAAAGTGCTGTTGGTTGTTCTTATGTGTCCTATCACCTGGAACACGTCCGCATAGTTCTGCTACTTTTTCTTTCTGGCCCTGTGCTCCTTCATACACCATGAAGATCACCTGTACGCTCTCTCCTCTGATTCTCCTCCTCCCTGTGGCCCTCTCACTCCCTCTACAGCCGGCTAGCACACCAGTGTCAAACGAGCATCAAGAACGGCAGATAAAGCGTCACAATGACGGAAGACTTTTCAATGTACTCAGCTCAACGGTTGAGACTGAAAGAGGTGATGGGAACCTGGCCATCAACAACCAAGCAGGTGCACACAATGGTTATGGCAGAGGAGAAGCATCAGCAGCTCAACGGAAGCGTGAGGCGTCCCCAGAAGAGGGATCAAAGCGGGCTCCAAAGTATGGTTGTCTTCATCAGCTACCGAAAGAGAACGATCACACGGGAGTCCCGCAGAACAAGAACCATAACCACAAGAATAATAGCACTACCGCCGCCACGAACAATAACAACAACAACAATTCACCAGCCCGGGCGGTCGCGAGCTCAGATGTAATGCCTCCGGTGGCGCCAGAGCCCATGAATGGGCCATATCCTGGCAATGAGCCATCTAAACTCAATGAGCGTGCAAATCTCAGTCCCAGCGATATGGAACGACTTCATCAACACTTGGCTCGCAAGCATTCTTCAGCAACGTGTTCGGAAACGTCCAAAAAACAAAGCACCCTCAACGGCACCCGTAAAGCTCATACCACCAATCACATCGGCCTCTTCAACAGCACCAACATCGGCAATTTCACCAACACAAATCCTAATAGAACGCTTTCCGACAACGGTCGGCGAGTGAAGGTGTATCGACTCCCGGTAACGGCTGGCGGAGTATATGTCATGGATCATGGCCCTGTCGTGCCAGGCAAAGCATGGGTACCTAAAGCTGGTGAAATACGACGCAGGATGTTGACCGAGGCACGCAGTGCTCAGTTGATTCCCAATTTTCCAGACACGACGGCTCCCACCGCAGAGGACATTTACAATCAGGGTAGTGGCGAAGGAAGCGGTCAAGGTGGTGGGCAAGGTGGTGGGCAAGGTGGTGGGCAAGGTGGCGGGCAAGGTGGTGGGCAAGGTGGCGGTCAAGGCACTGGTGAGGGCACTGGTCAGAGCACCCCTGTGGCAGTCCAGGTTGGGCCCGATAACGGAACCTCGCCGGTGATTTTAACTGGACAAGGGTATAATGGGAGCAATTCATCGACGGCGGCCAGTAGTACCTTGAGCAACATCACTATCACAAACAACAATGGAGTTCTTACGACCAGCATCTCGTCTCCACCTCCACCTTTCCCTGTCAACGGCACCTTACCAGTCCCTGTAGGAGATTCAGCTACACCAGCACTTGGGGGGGATCTTACTCTCCCAGTCTCTGCAGAGAACCTCAGTTTACCGGAACCTGCCGGGAATGCTGCTCCAGAAACGCCGGAAGCTCCTTCAATACCACTGAATCCCGGAAATATTACCGCTCCACCAGTGACTTCAGGAAACCCTTCCCCACCGACGCCGCAAGATCCTTCTGCAACACCAAATCCCGGGAATTCTACAGCTGATCCAGCCGCTGGAGCATCCGCGGAGAGTGTAGATAGTCTTTTTTCCGGACTTGATCCCGCCCCGGAAAACAATGCAGCTCCCCCACTACCTCCACAGCCGTCAGCTTCCTCACCTTCTGGAAATCCTCCAACACCTCCACCATCACTACCCGCTCCGGAAGGTGCTCCTGCTACTGCAGAAAACCTCACACCTGGGAATGGTTCTGCTCCCACGAACTCATCAGCTTCGGGAGCTCCTCCGTCATCGTTAGGCGCTGAACTAGACACTTCAGGTTTTCCAGAGCTTCCTTTGACACCTGATCAGCAAGGTACTCCCGCAGCTCCCGCAGAAGCAGGCAATGCTGCTCCATCACCACCAGGCAGTAGTTCTGCTGCCACGAATGCGCAAGTTACATCAACGCCGTACACATTTACCACTGATACTTTACCTCCCGCCGGGGATTCAACTGTGTCCGCCGAGCAAGGTGCTCCCGCAGCTCCCGCAGGAGCAGGCGATCTTGCTCCACCAACACCGGATAATGGTTCTGCTCCTTTGAATATGTCATCATCTCCAACAGCACTTGAAGATACCTCGGCCCCTCTTGCTCTCCCGGACGAATCAATGCTATCCGCTGAGCAAGGTGACCCTGCTACTCCTCCAGCTGGCAATCTTGCTCCTCAATCACCCAATAATGCTTCTGCTCCCACCAATAACTCATCGTCTCGAACGCTGCTTGAAGATACCTCAGACCCTCTTGCTCTCCCGGATGATGCATCTTTAGCTCTCCCGGAGGATCCAACGATATCTGGGGTTCAGCAAGGTGCCCCTGCTGCTCCTGATGCTGGTAGCCTCACTCCACCATCATCCCAAAATGGTTCTGATCCCGCAACTTCACCAACATCAC
>QQTW01000392.1_pt1 | contig 27134 bp, 16 predicted proteins | sample 1904831 | NCBI WGS metagenome assembly QQTW01 (sample SAMN09435610, study PRJNA476489) | Subsurface metagenome, whole genome shotgun sequencing project. | reverse complement strand
CTAGTCACCCTTACTTAGCAATTTTTAAGCTAACCATCTTGACAAATCCTGTTTGAAAGGGAACGAAACAGCCCTGCCCTTTTTAAGGGGGGTTGGGGGGGGATCTAATACGTTTATAATACCTACTTTATAGTTGACTGTGCGTAAGTCCTATTTATTTGTAAAAATCAATATTTATTTAAAAAAACCGCAGAGGCGCAAAGGGCACAGAGGGGAGAAAAAAGAAGAGAGAATTTTTCACGATTTATTTAGGATTATTATATAACCTCATCTTTGTAAAGAGTCCTCAGCCAACTGCCGGAAAATAACAATAGGAATTGCCCAACTTAAGGCTTCCATTTGCTCAAACATTTCTTGTGATGGCTTAGTGCTATCAGCAAATGTGAATACCTCAATACCTTGTACGGGATATTTTAATCGTCCGTTAATACCAACAAGTTCGCCCTTCGCATTTAAAACGGGGCCCCCACTCATACCGACTTTCACATCATTGGTATAACCTAAACTATAACCTTCAGGTAACGACTTATCTTTCAATACCATCGCTACCTTACCATCTGTAAAATTAAAAGCTTTTATACCCCACTCGCGGGTATCTTCAATCTCATCCTTACTAACTGTATGATAATTGGGAAACCCAGCAGCAAAGATAGGAACATCATTTGTCAATAAATTGGAGTTACCCAACGTGACGACCGAGTAAACAATTGGACTATCAAATTGAACCAAAGCTAAATCTATTTTCTGAGGATTACTAATAGATTTCAGACGCGCTTCGTGAACTTGACCATCAGCAGAAAGAATACGATATTTACCATCTTTACTTGTATCCAGTACATGCTGACAAGTTAATACCGTATAAGTTTGACCGCGACGCGCAACTATTGCACCAGAACCACTTCCCTGTTCCGTCAAAACCCTAACTGTTACAAGTCGGGCAATTTCTGCAACTGGTAAATTATCTTTTTGTTGAGCTTTAGCATCGCTATAAGTAATCGGTTTATTAGCTTGTGCTACAGTGCGATCGCCTAAGTCACTTATCGACATTGATGAACAGGATAAAAGCACAGTTGTCAACAGGCTTATTGAAGCCCAAACAGATAAGGTTGGTATCACAGTTTTTTGATGTGTATAAACATGAAATTATTGTGAACAAAAAGCTTTTTCAAAACTTTTCATTTTCAATGCTATTTTTTCAGACTCGATTATACTTTTAAAAATAATTAAAATGCCTTACTGCCAGTTCTGAATTAAGCTTTATAACGATAAATCTTATATCCAACTAAGGTAAAATTACAACCATATTAAAATTAAGGATGCGAGGTAAATAGTGGTCTGTTTCAGACCGTTCTAAGGGGCTACAAGATCCCCGACAACTTTTACGAAGTCGGGGGTCTGACACCTGCGACTTGTCAAAATTAATGAAACAGACCACTAGCTTTTTATTTTGTTGAATTTAAAAGCTACCATTATTGGAATTAGCAGGTTTGCTAGCAGGAGTCGAAACAGGTTGTGATGTGGTAGATTCAGTATCTAGTACATCTAGTTCGGGAGTTGCTTTTTGAGCGTTACCCGATTTAAAAGCTTCGTTAATTTGTTTCCCCAATCCAGCGATTGTTCTATTATCCGCACTTCGGCGTACAGGAGTTCCCGTACCTTTAACACTAAACTGTTTCAACTGGTCAATTATTTGCCGCTCTTGACCCCGTTCGGATGGATTTAGGGTTAATATCAGATTTTTATCGTTGCATGTTTCTGTTGTGTTGCCAATATAACAAATCACGGGGTTGGAGCGTATAGTTCCATGAGTCAACTTAAGTAAACCCAGAGAATAGCCGCTTTCACTCACAGCCTTGTTGAAACGTTGACCAACAATCTTACAGCGTTCTTTAGGTGTAAATTTACTTCCAAAAGAAGTATCGTTCCATGTAATTATTGCCCCAGTTTGGTCTTTACCCCTTCGCGCAACTGTAGCGTAACCACTACCGTTACGAATGCAATGAAATGTTGTTTTTGAAGTGTTGCTAGTTGGCGTTTGCGAAAATCCTTGCTGGCTCATTGCCAAAACACTTGAGGCAGCGAGAGCAACTGCTAATAATCTAGTACCGAAGTTAGTTAATGTCATACAGGATAAATGTATTCTCGTATACTTGACAAAATCAAAGATAAAAATATTTCCAGCTTCTCTAGAGAGAGTATCATTCTTAATTAGCAGAACCAATTTTTATTTTCTTTCGTTAACTACGCAATTTTAATTCCTAATTCCGAAATTGTAACAAAAGTTTTTATCCGTTCTCAAATTCGCTTAAACACTTATAGTTCAAAGTAGGTTGGGTGGAACGTAGTGGAACCCAACATAAGCGTTGGTTACGCTCCGCTGCAACGCCACTTGCTACAACGGAGGGAACCTCCGCAACGCAGTGGCTCCCCAACCTACACAAATAAACTTGTATTTAAACAAGGTTAAAGCTAAAAAAACAATATAGAGTATTTCACTAAATCTAAAAATGCTATATGATACACAGCAAAAGGAAATCCTCTTTAAGTAAGTTGCGTTTATCAAGTAATTTGATGTAACTCAAGTTTGACAGGTGATGCAGCGATATTAGATGTTTTTTGCTCTTACTTACGAGGTTGGTGCTGTTGTTTTCGCTTAGTTCCGTGGAGTTGACAAAGAGTAGTTTACCTATGAACCAGCCGACCTTAAGTAACCATTTAGAGAAGTTTAATCTTGGTACTTATTTTCTTTTATCAAAAATAAATATTCAGGAGCCATTAGGATTAGTAAAAAAAATTCTGCGATGGCTAGCATTTATACCTTTGGCTAGTATTTTGATTGCGGAACCAGTGGAAGCGCAACAAGTTGGGTCAGTTATACCAGCTTCCGACGGAACAGGTACAGTTGTTGCACCTAATGGCAACCAGATTAATATAACAGGCGGTCAATTATCGCAGGATAATGCCAATCTTTTTCACAGTTTTACTCAATTTGGACTCAATGCCGACCAAATAGCTACTTTTCTATCAACTCCAGGGATTCAAAACATTCTTGGTCGGATTGTTGGTGGCAACCCTTCGGTAATTAACGGTCAACTTCAGGTGGCTGGGAGTAATGCCAACCTGTTTTTGATGAATCCAGCCGGGATTATTTTTGGTACAAATGCCAGCTTAAACGTACCTGGTGCATTCACTGCAACTACAGCTAATGGTATTGGCTTTGGTTCTAATTGGTTCAATGCTGCGGGTACAAACAATTATGCAAATTTAGTTGGCAATCCTGGAATTTTTAGCTTTTCAATGGGTCAACCAGGAGCAATATTTAATGCTGGAAACTTATCAGTAGGAAAAGGGCAAAATTTAACTTTATTAGGTGGGACTGTTGCCAATACAGGTTCAGTTTCTGCACCCGAAGGACAAATTATTGTCTCTGCCGTACCGGGTGAAAAATTAGTGCGTTTGAGTCAGCCGGGAAGCCCTTTAAGTTTAGAAATTCAACCACTGACTGTCAGTAATCAGGCACAAAATTGGAATTTGCCGATATTATCTTTGCCTGGGTTGTTAACATCGGGTGGTGGGGTAAATGCGAATAAGTTAACAGTTAATAGCAATGGAATCGCTTTATCTGGTTCTGGTATTTCTGTCAACAATGGCGATGTAGTAGCAGGAAATGTCACGGCAAAAACTGCGTTGCTTGCTGCGAACCGGAATTTGACGGGGGTAGAAAGTCAACTCCAGACTACAGGAGATTTAAATTTATTAGCTGGGAATACCGTACAAATTAGAGATAGCGCAACGAATCCGTTTGTGGCAAAAACGGGAGGAAACCTGTTGATTCAGGGAAATCAAGGTATTGATATTCTGGCGTTAAACCATCCAGAACCCGCATTTGTAAGTAGTGGAAATCTAAGTCTAGTTAGTGATGGTGTTATTTCTGGTGATAGTCATTTTACCAGTGGCGGTAATTTCTCGATTTTGAATTTATCAGGTCAACCTGGTATATTTACAAGTCTCTACGATCCAATTATTACTGTTACTGGAGATTACGGCTCTAGTAGCTATACGGGTGCTGCATTGAAAGTACAGGCAGGTGGAAGTATTATTTTTAGTGGGGGAATTAGAATTACAGGTAGAGATACAACAACTGTAAATGTAATTAGTCCTGCCCCTGGAACAGATGACTTTTTATTGCAGAATTTCCCTACATTAATTTTGCGATCGCAATCCGGTAATATTGACGTTAATGGTGATATTGACACGTCTGTTGCTGGTTATGGTGGGGGACCAGTAATTTTATCTGCTCCGGGTAATATTACTACAGGTGATATAGATACCAGTTCTACCATAGGTAACGGTGGGAATATTAGTATTAATACTACTGGGGGAACAATTAGTGTAAATAATTTAACGTCTACGGGCACAGGTACTGGTGGTGCAGTCACTATTGATGCAGCTAGAGATATTACCACAAATGTTATCAGCACAGGTTCCAATGAGTCTAGTAAGGCGGATGTAAACATTACATCTCGTAATGGTTCTATTAATGTCAACGGAATCAATAGCAATAGTCAAAGTATTATTGGCAAATCAATAACTATAAATGCTCCTGGTACATTAAGTGTTTTAGGAACGTTAAACGCACGTAATGATGGCGAGTCGAAGGCAGGTAATATTAGTATCGGCAATACCATAGCACCAAGTTCTGTAACTGTTCGTGCCATTACAACTCGCAACCTAGCTGAAATAGGAGGAGGTGCGGGAGGTGATATTAATGTTACAACCACAGGCTTGTTTACTACCACAGGTGCATCATTAATAAACACGGGTTTACCAGTAAGTCCAACCGATCCAAATAGCTTTAGTATCGCCAGTGAAAGCATTTTAGGTAGTGGTGGAAATATTAACATTACTGCTAATAGTGGTATTAGTACCGCAGCTGGAATTATTAGTAATAGCCGTTCGTCTGGAATTGGCGGAAATATCACCCTTACTAGCAGTAATGGTGCTATCAATACCAATCAAAGTATTTTAGACTCATCCTCTCAGACTGGTGGCGGTGGTGCAATTTCTCTAAGCTCCAACATCATTAATACAGGAAACATTAGTTCTAACGGTTTCTCTGGTGGTAATGTCACCCTAAATTCTACAAGCAATATTACCGCACGTAATATTACAACTTCTGGTGCTTCGTCTAACAACGCTGGTAATGTCAACATCCGTACTAACAACGGCAATATTACAACGGGTGTTATAAATTCCTCCAATCGTATTATCGCTGGTTACGGTGGTAGCATTGCTGCTTACGGTGGGGGTATAGTAACCCTGGATACCGCAGGCGACATTACTACAGATAACATTATTACCTCTGGTGGTTCTCTCACAAATGCTGGAAATATTGATGCCAGAGGTCGCAATATTCAAATCGGAAACATTGACGCTACAGCTGTTAACAACATCAATTCCTCTAGACCGGGTGTAGATGGTTCAGTCAACCTACGAGCGATAGGTAGTATCACCACTGGTAATATCAATACTTCCTACAATGGAGGTGCTTCCGGAGGTTCTCGCGGTGGTGCAGTGACTTTGAACGCAGGTACAACTATCAAAACAGGCGCAATCGATACTTCATCAAACAACACTGGTCTTTTAAATAACACCTCTATCGGCATCACGCAACCAGCAGCGACATCCAATGGTGGTAATGTCTCCTTAACCGCAGGTAATATCGAGTTTGCCAGCATCAACACCCAAGGTATAGGTTCGCGTAGAGATACTTTCGGTACTCAAAATCGAGGTATAGGTGGTAATGTCAGTATTACTGCTAATGGGGTTCCTGACGGTACAGTTAAGGGAACAGGAACAATTCCAGTCCCTCAGGTTTCTGCACCTCCAATACCTGCGGGAACAACTATTTTGAGTAGTGGAAATCAGCAATCGGGTATAGTTAATATTACTCACAACGGTGGTGCAGATAACGTACCATTTACCGTAGGTAACTCAACAACCAACGGTACAGCGGGGGCAATTGATGGGGGCACAAGTTCCCGAATTACTTCTGGTTCATTCCCCGTCCTACCCAATGGTGGCAATGCGACTGGTACACCAAACGGTATTACCATCGCTTCCGTCAACAGTCCACCAACGTTAACAGCAAACCAAAGCTTAAATAACGTTCAACAAGACAAACCTTTAACCTTTACATATGCAGATTTAAACCCATCTGCGAAAGATGCCAACGACGATCGCACTTCTTTACGAATTGATGCGATTACCGCTGGAACGCTGACAAAAAATGGTGTAGCAGTAGTCCCCGGAACGCCAAGCGCCATTCTCTCCCCTAGTGACAGTTTAGAATATACAGCCCCTCCAGGTTTTTCTGGCAATATCAGCCCCTTTAGTATTAGTGCAGGCGACGGCGTATCATTTTCACAATCGCAAACCATTAGGTTTAACGTTGTAGCCTCGCTACCACCGCAGATTCCACCAGAAGTGATTAACCCGCAACAACAAATTCCGCCAGAAGTGACTAACCCGCAACAACAAATTCCGCCAGCTGTAATTACACCACCAATACCTATTATTAATCCAAATCTGCCACCAAAGTTTGACCCAGCAGTGCAAGGTATAGATAATAAATTTGCCAGTCAGGTTGAGTCATATTTAAATGGGGGATCGAACAATGCATCGCGCTCCCGTCGCGCTAGTCTTTATGAAACGCGGGATATCCTTCGCAAAATTGAGAAAGACACGGGAGTTAAACCAGCTATTATTTATGTGACTTTCACTCCTTCAGGGGCAAATGAAAAAGCCCTCACTCAACGAGATAGCGACCAGTTAGATTTAGTGATTGTAACTGCGAAGGGAGAACCGTTCCGCAAAGCAATTCCTACCGCCAAGCGAAAGGATGTATTAAATATTGCTAAAAACCTCTACGGTAGGCTCGAAGACCCAGAGGAAGACCCTGAATACTTGCAGCCTGCTCAAGAACTTTATCAATTGATAGTAGCGCCTTTAAAAGAGGAGTTGAATAAAAGAGGTATAAATAATCTACTATTTATTGCTGATGAAGGTTTGCGCTCTTTGCCCTTTGCAGTACTCCACGATGGCAAACAATTTTTGGTAGAAAACTATAGCGTTGGGTTTACTCCCGCGCTGAGTATAACCGATACACGCTATGTAGATATACGTAACTCGCAAGTATTGGCAATGGGAGCTTCAACATTTGAGCAGCTTAATCCTTTGCCTGCTGTACCTCAAGAATTATCTATCGTTGCCAAGGAAATTTGGAACGGAAAATTTTTCCTCAACCAAAATTTTACCTTAAATAATCTCAAATCAATCCGCAGTTCTCAACCGTTTGGGATTATCCACCTGGCAACACATGGAGAGTTTAATGAGGGGACAACTGATAATTCCTTCATCCAATTTTGGGACAGGCAATTAAAGTTATCGCAACTAAAGGATTTAGGATTAAATAATCCAACTGTTGAGTTACTGGTTCTTAGTGCTTGTCGTACTGCTTTCGGTAACAGAGAAGCGGAATTAGGATTTGGTGGTGTCGCATATGGAGCAGGTGTCAAAACTGCGATCGCATCTTTGTGGCAAGTTAGCGATTCGGGAACTTTGGGACTAATGACCGAGTTATACAAAAACCTGAAAACAGCACCCATCAAAGCAGAAGCACTGCGACAAGCACAAATAGCAATGATTAAAGGTCAAGTTGGAATCGAAAATGGCGTGCTGCGTACTTCTGTGCGGGGTGTAACTATACCACCAGAATCACCAGAAGCAACCCAGAAAAAAGACTTAAAACACCCTTACTACTGGGCAGCATTTACGATGATTGGTAGTCCTTGGTAAGCATACTTATAATGTGCGTTATACTACATCACTACTAGTGGTTGGTTTCATAAGTTCCGCTCTTGTTGCTACCCCGACTTATTAAAGAAGTCGGGGATCTGACCCTCACAACATGTTAAAATTAATGAAACGAACCACTAGCCCACGAGAGTAAGTTTTGTATCAATTAGCACTTACTGCTTCTGGACTGGGGCGGAATATTGGGTAAGCGAGGGAATAAGGCCGCACAAGATTTTCTTATGGTTGATAATATACACTAAAGTGAAAACCTGAATCTTGAACATTATCACCGCGATCGCTTAAGTTCACAAAAGGAATGCCGTAATCTAGACGCACGTTGAAATTAGGTATTGGTTGCCACAACAAGCCCAAACCCCCACTCGATAAAAATCTCTGTCTGGGTAAGAAAAGGTTATTTGGATTATCAGACCGATTCCAAACCGCACCCAAATCAATAAAAGGGCTAAGTAGCAGAGTTGCCAATCCGGCTTCATTCCGTAACACAGTAATCTGATTTTCAATCGAGAATCTAACTCCATTGTCACCAGAACGGGCGTTTTGTCGATAACCTCGCACGGTTTGGACACCACCAATGATAAATTGTTGCGATGGTAACAAGCTATCTGGAGTCAATTGCAAATCAAGTCCCACAATCAACAGTTGGTCTTCATTTAGCTTTTGGGTTCTTTGTACTTGACCGTACCAACTAAAAAATTGACCATCTGGGGTAGGTTCGTTATTAGTAGTCGCATCAAACAAACCGGTACCGAAATTAAAAAGTGATCGCGCACTCCAAGCACCATTTTTCTCTCGGCTAATATAATCTTGCCCAAACCTGAAAACACTAGTACGACTCACACCGTTTTGATCGGGACCAAAACCAAAAGGAGTTGGTAAATTATTAAACGAAAAGGTTTGACCATCTTGATATGCAAACCCTAAAGATAAAGCAAATTCCTGACGCGGTGTTCTCATCAACGGTTGACGATAATTAATTTCATACAGATCGGAGTCACCGCGAATATTTAAGTATTTATACTCTGGGTCAGTAATTTTACTATCAGTAATTGCTGCCCGCAGTTGCAAAGTACCATCCATTGCATTCAGCGGAACTCGATAATTAAAGTCATAGAGGTTAAGTCCACCTGTTGTAGAACGGTTGTAAGATGCAGAAATTTGGTCGCCAGATGTCACCAAACTTCGATATACCAAACCGACACCATACCTTTCCGAACCTACACTGGGTGGCGAATAATTATCTACGCCAAAAGCACTTTTGAAAGAATTAGCTTCACTCACCCGAACAACAATTGTACTCTGCCCAAACCTGCTTGTATCTGCGGGTCTGAGACTGGCTTCTAAATTTTTAAATATCGGGTCGGAACGCAACAAAATTAATTGGTCTTCTAATTTTTGCTTGCGGAGAGGATTTAATCCAGCGAGTCGAATTCGACTGCATATGTATTCTGGATTTATTCGTAGGGTTCCTTCAACCCGAATTTCATCTATACCTCCTTCAAAAACCCTAATTACTATCTCACCCGTTTCAACTGTTTGGTCTACTAAAACAGCTCTGGATGTAATGTAACCCTCTTTGAGATAAAGTGCAGTAATTTTATCTGCGACATCAGCCAATTCTTGCACAGTCACATTTTTTCCTTCGAGTGGCTGAGTAAACGATTTTATTTTTTCTGCACTAAAAATTTTATAACCACGAACATCTATTTTTTTTACCAAAAACCGCTGATTTGGTTGAGGTTGCTGTTGATTATTCTCTGATGTTGGAGTTTCCGAAGGTTGAGGTTGCTGTTGATTATTCTCCGGTGTTGGATTATCTTGACTTGGTGTTGGAGTTTCCGAAGGTTGAGGTTGCTGTTGATTATTCTCCGGTGTTGGATTTAATTGAGGTTGTGGAAAATTATTCTGATTTGGTTGTGGAAAAACTACACTTGGTTGAGGTTGCTGCCGATTATTCTCCAGTGTTAAATTTGATGGAGTTTGCGTATTTTGGTTTGGTTGAGGGGGACTGCTTTCTGGTGCTGTCGCTTCAGGTGGTGATGGACGAACTTCGGGAGTAATACTGGTACACTTTGCATTTTGCGATACTTCTTGCTGTGTCGAATCAGGCTGAGGATTTTGTGCTAAAACCTGGGAATAATGAGAATTAGCGGACGTTGCGATCGTATGCGGTAAACCCCCAGAAGCTGCAATAGTAGCATTTGTCCCATTCCAAAAGATTATGCATAGTATTGCAAATTTATATCTTAAATTTAAGATATTACTTAGTGATAATTTCAATTTTTATTGTCCTAATTATATTGTCAGGAAATACTACAAAGTATAAAATGCTATATTTTTTTGTCAATACGACAATAGTCTAATTGTGCGTTTAAATGATACTATCTATACTAAAATATTAAGTATTTGTAGCACCGAGACATGACTGATGGTGCGTTAGCGATAGCGTAACGCACCCTACGTGTATTTCAACTACAAGTCTCTATAAATACCCTTTTAATCACCAAAACGCGGCTTAGTCGTGATACCGTTTCTTCATATAGCGTTTCTTAGTTGAGTGAGGTACAGATTAAAATGGTGGTACAAATCTTGTGGGGGAGCCAGTGCGTTGCGGGGGTTTCCGAGCCACTTGCGTGCGGGGGTTCCCCCCGTTGAGCAATGTGCCGTCCCGTTGTAGCATAGCAGCGTTGGGCATCCCTGCCCGCTATAAATGTACTTCACCAGACTCTTGAGCGCTATAAAGCACAACTTTATATAGAATTGGTATGAGGCTCAAAATCCAGGTAACTTTTAGGAAACCTGGATTCTTGCAACACCTATAAAATTTTTTAAAACTAAAACTTACCTTGTGGATTTGGTGTTTTACCTATTTCGCAAAAATTATCAATTTTGATTCTTGTCTGCTCAAAAAGAGGTAGAGGATTTTCTTCATTAATTTTATAAGCTTTATCACAATCACCTTCTTGATTCCTTTGTGCTAACTTCAGAGCGTAATCTTCTCGACATTTATTGAGTATTTCTTGAACTTCCGGGTAAATTTTGGCATCAGAAGTTACTTTCTTTGATGAATTAATACACTCCTCGTAGTTAGCTTTAGTTTGCGCTTCCTTAATTTTGTTCATCGTAACTGTGGATGTTATCAACGGGTAAGCAAAAAAGCCACCAATAGAGCAAACACCAAATAGAGCAACGGCAAGAATTACTTTTAAAGAAGATGAATCTTTCGGTTTTTGAAAAATTGTTTCTTCAGCAGCATATTGTTTAATGTTACTTTTAGAAGCAGACGATTGACGATTTTTTTCCATCCACTCAATTGCTGGAACTGCATTAGTGAGAGAAATTTGAGCAATTGTTTCTTCGTATTGGGGTTGTGCTTGACTTACTAGATTGGGAATTTGAGCAATTGTCTCTTCTGGTTTATTCTGTCTAACTGAATTTTTTCCAGGTGGAATTTGAGCAATGGTTTCTTCGTGTTTGCTTCCTACTACTGGATTTATCGCAGGTGGAATTTGAAAAATTGTTTCTTCGCGTTGCTTGCGATCTGCGGGATTTACTACAGGTGGAATTTGAGCAATTGTTTCTTCGCGTTGTTTTTTGACTGCGGGAATTTGAGCAATTGTTTCTTCGAGTTGTTTTGGTTCTAGATTTATAGGTCGTGCAATTGTTTCTTCATCGGAACCTTTATTTAGAGAAGGTTGAGGTTGAGAAATTGTTTCTTCGGAAACAGCTTTACTAGACCCAAGAATAGCAAGCAAAGCCAAATTCAATTCTTCCACCGACGCAAAGCGTCTATCTGGTTCTTTTTCCAAACACCGCATTACCACTGATTCTAATTGTGCAGGTAACTGTTCGCAATCGGCTTGCGATCGCAACGGTTTTGGTGGTTCGCTGGTATGGGCAAAAAGCCAAGAAGCTTCACTGTTATGACGTGCTTTGATGCTAAAGCCAAAAGGGTCTGCTCCACTTAGCGTTTCATAAAGAATAATACCCAAACTATAAATATCCGCTCGTCCATCCAGATTTATAGCACCTTTCAACTGTTCGGGGGATGCGTAGCGAAAAGTTCCTACAAATGTACTCGTCAAATTTGTCGCTTCAAAAGACTCATTGCGAATCTTAGCTATACCAAAGTCTACAATTTTTGCTAATTCTCCCGAATCTGTATTCTCTAAAAAGATATTGTCTGGCTTCAAATCCCGATGTATAACCTGGATACGGTCGCCTTTCGTTGTCCCTTGTCGCTCCAGTTTCACACCTTTATGGGCACACTGTAAACCTTTACAAACCTGCGTCATTATATGTATAGTTCTTTCGATAGATAGTCGCTTCTCGCGCAGAAGCAACTGTCGCAAAGACTGGCCGCGCAGGTATTCCATGACATAAAAGGGATACCCTTCATCCGTAACACCACAATCAGTAACTTGAACAATATGTTCGCTAACAAGAGCTGCACATATCTCGATTTCTCGCTCGAAACGCCTTCTCATCTCCTTAGATGCAACCAGCGTATCCTTAAGCAACTTCAGCGCAACCTGTTTACCGAGTCGGGTATCCATTGCCAAAAAAACATCACCCATACCACCCCCACCCAGAAGTTTATCTAAGCGGTAACGGTTGTTATCCCCTAGCGAGCGACCAATCCAATTAGAGGTAGAAGAGGAATTCATTTGGCTATCACTATCCTATATTTCTAAATATATTTCTAAATTTATAGACTTTAAGTTTTCCAGCCAGCGAATAAAAACACAACTTTAACTTTTCGCCTAAAGTAAATTAAGCTCGCAAATTATCCCAATATGTAGCATTTAAGACGCTACCATAGGGTTTATCGAAAAGCAACAGTACTGTTTGCGAGGCTAGTAGTCCATGTCATTAATTTTAGGGGATGTAGAGACGCGTTCGCCCTTGGCGTTCCCGAAGGGTAATTTCGCGTCTCTCCAAGTATTGGCAGTTGCATCTTCTGTGCTACGAATTTAAATTTTTAGATGTTGCTATTACATCAGAGGTTCCTTGTTGTCGGAAAACAATTGTTAATTACAGCTTTTAACCTCTGGATTTCGGAAAAATCTTATACATACGTGAAGAATTATTTGTTTCACTAACGTGGAGAAACCAGGATGAGTAATGCGTTCTCAATCGCAGCAGTAACAGCAGTTCTCAAAGACTTAATCGAAAATGGTTTAGTCAAAGATGCGATCGCCACCACGGTAGGAGATGTGGTTGTCACCGCACTCCCACCCGACCGCATTACCCAAGGAACCGACGAACACGCTCAACTCAATCTCTTTCTTTATCAAGTTACGCAAAATCGCAACGCGGACTGGGTATCGACGGAGTACCGCAACAAGCAACGACAAGTTGGCTCGCGTCACAACTTACCTCTAGCCCTCGACTTGCATTATTTACTTACAGCATACGGAGCCAAAGATTTCCAAGCAGAGCTATTACTCGGTTATGCAATGCAATTGTTGCACGATACACCCGTTTTTAGCCGCGAATTAATTGAAGTTTCTTTAAAAAATGCAGCAAAAGTTAATACTTCTAGCGTTTTATCCCAGGCTTTGACAACCGTATCTGTCAGCGATGTTGCCGAAAATATCGGGCAGATTAAAATTTCCCCAGAGTTTTTTAGTATGGAAGACACTTCCAAACTTTGGTCTTCCTTGCAAACCCCCTATCGTCCCTCGGCAGCTTACGAAGCATCAATGGTGTTAATTAACAGTCGCAATTCCCAGAAATCAGTAGATTCAGATATAGAGCCTTTTTTAGAGCCAGTCATTGAACAAATTACCCCTCCATGCGAGCCAGGTAAAGCTTTGATTATTCGCGGTCAGCGGTTGCGGAGCGATATAACGCGGGTTCGACTCCAAGGGTTAGAAAAATTACTTGAGCCGCAAGCATTCCACGATACACACATTAGCGTGCTTTTACCTGCTAATTTGCAAGCTGGTATTTACGGAGTCCAAGTAGTACATCTCAAAATGCCCGTCTTCGGAATGTTACATCAAGAAGTTGCATCAAACGTCGTGGCTTTTGTATTGCATCCAACAATTACTGCTATTGCCAATATTCAGGGTCAAGGTAGCGATTCGCGCAGTGTAGAAATTACCCTTTACTTCAATCCTAAAGTTGGTAAGACGCAACAAGTAATATTACTGCTAAATGAAGTGTCAAATTATGCTAATAAAAGATATTCATTTGCTGCTGCATCGCGCACCGACGACACCGATTCAATTACCATCCCTGTAGAAAATATCCAACCAGGAACTTACTTTGTGAGGGTGCAAGTAGACGGGGCAGAAAGCCCTCTAAGCAAAAAGCCAACCGGGGAATACAATCAGCCACAGGTAATCATCCCTTGACATTCTCAGGTCTAAAGACACGCTCGTTTCTTTAAGACTTGCTTAAAAGGGACAGTCAAATATCCCATGCTTTCGCTCAAAACAACTACCCAGAGGTATTGCAATTGCGCTTACTTTATTTTTTTAATTGCTTTCCGAGTTCATCACAAGCCAGTTCGGTACGCTCCGTATTTTGCCATTACTTGTTTATCCAGGGCTGCAACTTGTGCAGGTGCGAGATAAATCAGGGGTCGCTCCTTGCAAAACACTTCTTCTCCCCAGGGGAGACGCCAAGGGCGAACACGCAGATGATTATTCCTACTTACAGTTCAATTTTACCACAAGATTGAATGCCACTAAAGTCGCTTGATTCGCTTCACGAGTCAGCTTTAAAAAGCTGAGTTTCCCGCATACCACGTATTCCTATGAATCCTTCCACAATCAATCAAAATTGGTTTGACGCAAACCACGAATATCTATTAGCAGCTTTGGCAGTAGTACGCGGTGCCCTACAAAGTTACATAGCTAAACAAGATAAACCCGAACGCCAAGCCGAGCAAAAAGCACTTCAACAAGCTTTACAAAAAGCCGCTGCGGCAATGCCTGCACTATCAGCTTTAGAGCGAATTTGTAAAATGTTCGGCTTGTCAACGTTTGAGCGAGATGTATTGTTACTATGTGCGGGGATCGAATTTAGCGGTGATTTCGTTCGGCTGTGTGGCACTGCTAACGGCGATCCACAACGAGCTTACCCCACCCTCAGCCTTGCTTTAGCAGCTTTAGAAAATCCGCACTGGAATGCCATTACACCCAATTCTGCCTTACGTCGCTGGCGATTAATTCAAATTGGCGACGGACAGGCATTAACTCTAAGTCCTTTAAGAATTGACGAGCGGATTTTACATTACTTAACAGGTACGCAGTATCTAGACGAACGGTTGGTTGGTATCGTTGAGCCATTATATTTTGCAGATAATTTGGTTCCTTCCCAACAAGCGATCGCCGAAAAAATCGCAGCAGTGTTATCGCATTCAAAAACCAATCTCTTACCGATAATTCAATTGTGCGGTATCGAACCTGCCAATAAACGTGCGATCGCGTTCGCAGTTTCGCAAATCCTCGGTTTGAATATTAGCGTTATGGCTGCGCGAGTAGTTCCCACCGTACCCAACGAACTCGATAATTTAATTAGGCTGTGGAGTCGTGAAATTATCTTAAGCGGAAGTGCTATGCTGCTGGATTGCGATGAAATCGATATGAGCGATACAGCACGAGTAAATGCCATTAGCCACCTGAGCGATCGCATCAACGGAATTTTGATAGTTAGCAGTCGTGAAGGAATGCGTATCTCCCAGCGTGCAGCAATACGCTTTGAAGTACACAAACCAACCTCAAACGAGCAACAAACAGTTTGGCAAGAAACCCTTGCAGAACTTGCACCCCAACTCAACGGACAAGTTAAAACCCTAGTAAATCAGTTTAACTTGAGTGCAGCAACCATTCGCGCCGCTTGTGCTGAAGCCAGTGGGTATTTAAGCCAGAACGGGGACAAGGAGGACAAGGAGGAATTTTCTTCTCCCCCTCCCTCCCTCTCCCCCTCCCCCCATCTCCCTACCTCCCTCACCCAAATCCTCTGGGATGCCTGCCGAGTCCAAGCCCGCCCCCGTTTAGATGAACTTGCCCAACGCATTGAACCAGCAGCTAGTTGGGAAGATTTAGTATTACCGCACGCACAAAAACAAATTTTAATTGACGTAGCATCTCATGTTCGGCAACGGGGTACAGTGTATGAAACATGGGGATTTGGCGGTAAAAGTGCGCGGGGTTTGGGAATTAGCGCTTTATTTGCAGGTGCTAGTGGTACGGGGAAAACCTTAGCAGCAGAAGTGTTAGCAAACACTTTACGTCTCGACCTATACCGAATCGATTTATCTTCGGTAGTCAGTAAATATATTGGAGAAACAGAGAAAAATTTGCGACAGGTATTTGATGCCGCCGAACAGGGCGGAGTAATTTTGCTATTTGATGAAGCTGACGCATTATTTGGAAAAAGAAGCGAAGTCAAAGATGCAAAGGATAGATACGCCAATATCGAAGTCAGCTACTTATTGCAGCGTATGGAATGCTACCCAGGCTTGGCAATTTTGACAACGAATCTCAAGAGTTCAATTGATACAGCATTTATGCGACGCATTCGCTTTGTGGTGCAATTTCCTTTCCCCGATGCTGTGCAACGTGCGGAGATTTGGCGGCAGATTTTCCCATCTAATACCCCGACTCAAGGATTGGATGCCGTTCAACTGGCGCGACTAAGTGTAGCAGGAGGTAATATTCGCAATATTGCTTTAAATGCGGCTTTTTTAGCTGCCGATGCAGGGGAAGCGGTACAGATGAAACACTTACTGCGAGCCGCTCAAAGCGAGTATGCGAAGTTAGAGAAGCCGTTGACCGAGGCAGAAGTTGGGGGGTGGATATGAGATAATATCTTGGTAGGACTTATTTTTCGTAGCTAGAAGAATTAATGACACAGATTATTCTTGAAAATCTAGACCCAATTGTGGTTGAAAAGCTCCAAGTCCGTGCCACTCGCCAAGGTAGAAGCTTGTTAGAAGAACTTAAGGCGTGTAGAGGAAGCCGTACAGTTTGAGACCGTTCCGAGTCAGCAAGGAAACTCTTGCAGAAGCAAAAAAAGACTAGCGAAAGTAAGGCAACAATATCAAGGGCGGACTTTTAGAGACAGTGCCGAACTATTACGGGAGGATCTAATGTCAAAACACCTGACCTGACATCTTGCACCAACTAGATTTTAAAGTACAAAAATAACTAAGTATTTATAGATTTCTCGACTGCTCTTTCGTCCGCCAGGGACTGTAAGTCCCTGTCTAATAGCCTAAGTCCTCTTAAAGAGGACTATTGGAGTATGAGAATTTGATGTTTAATTAGTGACATTAAAACCTTTGAAAAAGGATTTATACGTATAAATGCAAGGGTATGAGAGAATATCTTGGTAATAGAACTTATTGTTATTAGCTACAAAAATCTCGATTTGGTAAGAATACTCTATAACTAAATCGAATTTTAACCAGATTGCTATATGAGCGGCAATAATAATGAAAACTATGACGATGAAGAACTGTCGTCAGGAGGTCAAAAAGGAGAAAAAGGCAAGAGCTTTAGAGGAGGTAATAAGAAAAAACGCGATAATTGGTATGGTTATAGCGATCAAGACTTCCAGAAATGGTGGCATCGAAAAGCAAAGGAAGAATTTGGTGGAAGAGATATCAATGATGCACAGCAAGCAAAAGAAATTTATCAATATTGGGAATCAATAGGAAAACCAACAGAAAAGTAGTAAGTAGGATGCCTCTATAGGAATAATATGACACTCAGCAGTACGCAGTATCAAAAATATGTGGAGCAGCTTAATTCAAATAATAAAGATTTGGTAATCGAAGCTGCCCATGCACTTGGCGATATTGGCGATCGCCGTTCTGTAAAAATTTTAATAGAGTTACTTCAAAAAACTAGCGACCCTGTTATTCGTAATGCTGCTGCTGTAGGATTACGCGAACTTGGAGATGAAAGGGCACTTTATCCGCTGGTGTCACTTATAAATGACGTAAAAACAGAAGGTTGTCGAGGTACTTTAATTTACGCTCTTGAAGGATTTGATTGTAGTAGCTTGTTACCGTTTTTAATCGAACAGATAATTACAGGAAATTTTGAAGTCAGCCATCAAGCTTTTTCCGTTATTGAATCAATCAATGTAGAAATTGATTCAGAAACATTAGATATTTATACTCAAAGAGTAAAGGATGCTTTACTACAAAACGATGAAAAAGTTGATTTGTTAGAAGATTTAATTGATTTGTTGAGTGATATGCATTATACCACTAATTCAGACGAAGTAGAAAACGATTGATATTTTTAGTTAGGGTTGAAAATTAATTATTTTCTAGCTATGAAAGCCATAGAAGTAAAGGTTTTACATTCAGCGCCAAAACCTTTTTAGAAATTTGTGCGGTGTCACTGAAGGCAACTTCTTCAGTTGTTTTATGATGACGATGTGCCAATTCTTCTGCTAATTCAATAGCACACTCGTTTTCTTTATCGGACTTAATTACCTTGGGTTGATATCTAGCCAATAAATTGGCATAAATTTCTGAATTAATAATAAGGGTTATTTTTCAACGTAAACATTCTAACGAATTACCTGCACATTTACCCCCAAACTTAGATTAGCCCAAGCTCTATCAGTGGTCAGTATTGGCAAACTCAAGGATTTTCCCAATGCGAAGCAAGCTCTATCACCAAATGATAGCCCAACACTTCTTGTTAGGGGACGTAACATCCCTGCATGATAAGCCATTTCGTTATCAAAATTAGTAATTTCTAATCCTAAAGCGCCGATAACTTCTCTTACTTCTATCTCTGGCATTCCACTATCAGCAAGTTTTGCTACAACTTCAGTTAAATTTATACTACTAATGACAGCTTCGGTAAGGACATTTACTACTATTTCGCTACCTGGTTCATTATTTAACAGTGCCAAAATAGCAGAAGCATCCAAAACGTAATTACTCACCCAAATTCCGATCCCGTGCGCGATCGCTATTTAGTTATGCATAACGAATGGCGAAATGAATACCGTATTTACGGATGCGCGATGCAGCTAGATATTATCGAGGGTCAAATTTGGATTCAGCACAACAGCACTCTCGTTTTTTATCGATCGAGAACTAATTCAGCGTGGAGTTGACCGCAAAGACATTATTCTAGGTTTTCGTTCTCCCGGTGTCCGTAAACTTCTTGCTACGAGCAATTGAAAATAACTAATACCGCTCTCAATTAGGCAACTTGTAACGGCTTTGTGGGAAGCATTCTCGGTTCTGGTAGTGGTTTATTTCCCTCAGTCAGCATCTCAACAAAAGCCTCGATTACTTCCTGACCATTTTTAGCTGCTTCTTCGTAAGTTTTACCATGCGTATGAAACTGCTGCCAAGGAAATTCAGGCAAGTGAACTAAGAAAAGTTGATCCTCCTGCGACCATTGAATTACCATGCTGTAGCGATCGCTCATTCCTTTCCTTCCTCGTTTTTTTCCGTTTTTTCTATCTTAGAGAGCTTTTTGGACACCCGTTAAATATTTCTTTCTAAGTATAATGGGGCATCATCACCATCTTTACCTGGGATGGTTAAGGGTTCTTCGGGTAGCAAGGGATGTTTCCAATATGTATGACTTCCTTTACCTCTACCTGGTTGAAGGACATACCCAACTTTTGTTACCATTGCCTTCAATTCTCTTATTTTTTTTGGCATTGCCCCTTACCGTCAGTTCCTCGTTTATTTTCTCCGATCAAGAGTTAATTATTCAAGCTGACTAAAAATTTATTATCGCATTTTTTTAGTACATGAGTTCTAAACCAAAAAAGAGCGATCGCTTAATAGTTTGAGTAAAAATTCTCCTTGCGCTCCATCCATTAGAATCATAACTTCGTCGTCTACTTGCCTGTAGCTTAACTGGCGTGAGCTTGAAGACAAACATTAGACTTTAGTCGAATATGGCAGCTTCTTGAGAAGTTGTACTATGGATGTTGTCTATAAGATTTTTGTAGCACAGAGAATTGGGTGGGATAAACTTAGGCTCAAAGTGCATTTTCGTAAGAAATCGCACTTTTTCGATAGAGATTATTCGCAAAGTCTTAGGGTGCAAGATAAATCTTAATATTAATTCGATATTCGTTTTATAAATACAAGCTTTATCGTTAGAAGTATTAATTAATGCAGGTTGGGGAATAAATGAGCGATAGCGAAGCGCTGCGCCCAAAGGGCGAACGCATAAGAATCCAACGGCGGAAACAAATTTCAGATAGCTACTCCTATCCACAATTAGCAACAGACACAAGCGGTTTGAGGATGGGTACTGCTCAAGCGTCAGTTAACCACGATATTAGCCGCATTTCCCTGCGTCCCCAAGCACGACTTACAGTTAGCCAACCAGGAGATTTTTACGAACAAGAAGCAGATCGAGTTGCTAACCTTGTGATGGGTATGGGCGATCGCGCAAATAATAATGCCATCCAACGCGAGGCAAACCCCCAGGAGGAAGAGGAAAATTTGCAATTAAAATCTCTAGGTAATACGATTACTCCCCTCGTACAACGGGAAGAAATACCTGAAGAAGAGGAGGAAGAGGAAGAAGAACTTGTCCAAGCTAAATCTTCGCTACAAAGATTTAATGACGGTGGTTTAGCAGCTAATAGCGATATTTCTAGTAAGTTGCACAGTCGCAAAGGAGAAGGAAGTCCCTTAGCGGATGATGTGCGAAACTTTATGGAACCCCGGTTCGGTGTTGATTTTAGCAATGTCAAACTACATACCGATGGTGAAGCAGTGCAAATGTCACGAGAATTAGGGGCACAAGCTTTTACCTATGGTAGCGATGTATATTTTGGTGCTGGGAAGTTACCGGGGAATAATGAGTTGACAGCCCATGAGTTAACCCATGTAGTACAGCAGACAGGAGCTAACCCCATTAGCACCCAGGAAATCCAAACCCGTCGTAAGCACCAAAATATCAAACCTATTCCAGAGGCTGTGATTCAACGAGACGAGCCGGCTGACAAAAGTCTTAATCCTCAAGAAGGAGTATTGTTGTTGCTGGAAAAGAACCGTCCGAGTGTGGAAGCTGCAAGGGTAAATGCACTGGTGCGGCTAGGAAAAATTACCAAGTTGCAGAGCGATGGTATCCGAGCCATTGGGTCGTTGAAGGGACAATTGCTGAAGGTGTCTGAGCGTTACGATCAAGCTTACAAACAATTTGCCACGGTTATCGCTGCTGCCCGAAAGGAAGCCCGTGATGAGCAAGAGTACGTTGATATCGTAGTAGGAATTGCCATTGGTGTTGGGGTTGGACTTTGCTTTGAGGCGGTAGGGGCAGCAGCACTTGTAGAAGGATTAAGTGGTGGGGCTGCAACAGCACTGGGTAAGTGGGCAATCAAAGCAAGTGGTGAAGCTGTCGGTGAAGGTGGTGAGGCTTATGCTGGGAAGAAAACCGAAGGATGGACAGAGGTAGCAGGGAAAGATCTACAGCCCGATGGGCTTAAACCTGAAGTCTTAAAGATGGAGATTTGGAAATCCTTAAGTAAACTCTATGAATCAGTTGCAAAGATTGGAGTTGGTAGTTTAGATCAGGCTTTATTAATGGGGTCAGCAGACTATGCAATCGGTGAGATCAAAGCACAGCGAGGCGGCGGCGCAGATATGATCCCTGATGAGGATGTCGATCTCGTTTTGGCTGTCCTTAATGCTGACAAAGGTTCTAAGGGATTGGATAACGCACTCGATCAAACGATCGAAAAAATGGCTGCTTTAGAGGGGAGTATTGCCAATATGCCTGACTATTATGTCACTCAGATGGAGAAGGATATTTGGATCTTATGGATGAGCAAGCTCGAGAAGGATTGCAACATCATAGATATTCATGCAATTGAGGATCATCTCGCATCACTGGGACTGGTGAATTTTGGTTGGTATACAACAGATGCAGAAGAGAATGAGGCGATTGAAAAGGCAAAACAGCAAGCTACCGAGGTTCGTAACCGCCGTAACCAGTCTGTGAGTGCTGGTGGCTTTGTCCCGAATTTAGGTAATCAGTAGCGCAATTGCCTGACTGGGGAACCCTGGCTGTGTAATTTAGTATACGAAGTGATAATTTTTAATTAAATTTTCGATAACGTGCGGGTACATACCGTTAAAATTGTAAGATTTTTGATAAAAGATGCCTTGATGTAAAGATAAGGATTTGCTAATTAATGTAGGAAACGAGAGATGAGCGATCGCGTGTTTGAGCGTCAGAAATCAGGTACATCCACTTTTGCGAATCCGTCGCTTGTCTCACCAAATATTCCCACACTGGCGAACCCAATACGCGGCTTTGGTTCACAAACAAATAATGTTCCTATCCAAACGGTAACTGAAATATCAACTGACCTTCAAGAAGCCCAGTTTGCTGATGAGCAATTATTAGAATCACAACTTATCCAAGAAAAGCCTCTCGCTCACGACATTAGTCGCATATCATTGCGTCGTCCACAGTCAAAACTTACAGTTAGCCAACCAGGAGACCAGTATGAACAGGAAGCCGACTGGGTTGCCAACCAGATTATGCGGATGGCTAGACCTGAGCCAAAAATAAATCTGGATGGGATAGGTTCGCAAGATATAATGCAACGAAAATGTGCAGCTTGCGACCAAGAAGATGAAGAACAGACGCAAGAAGTAGTAGTACAAACCAAGTCGCTACAACGCTCTACTGATGGTAGCGTCCAAGCTGAGAATAACATTGAGAGTCAATTAAATAGTAGTAAGGGTGGGGGAAGTCCGTTATCTAATGAAGTGCGAGGCTTTATGGAACCGCGCTTTGGTAATACATTTGACAACGTGCGAGTCCATACTGACTCCAATGCTGTTCAGATGAATACGGCATTGGGGGCGCAGGCGTTTACCTATGGTAGCGATGTTTACTTTGGTGCGGGTAAATCACCGGGTAATAATGAGTTGACAGCACACGAGTTAACCCATGTGGTGCAGCAGACAGGCGGGGTGCAGAAACAAAGCGATACTTCCACGTCAGCTGATATTCACCGCACTTCTGAGATTCAACGCGCACCCAGTGGTGCAGATGAATCAAATGTAGAAGTAGAGGTTCAAACTAAACAGCAAGCAGGGGCGAAAACGCTACAGCAAGAGCCTGCTAATAATTTTCTGTCTAATAAAACGATACTGCAAACAAAACTTAGCCCGGTCTCGGTTACTTCGCTCTCCCATTCGACTGTACAGGCGCAACCGCACAGCAACAAAGTGCTGATGAAATGTAGTGCTTGCGATTTAGAGGATAGCGTACAACGTAAAGCGATAGTCCAGAACATTACTCCCTATAAAGACAACAAATCGATTCAAAAATTTGGTTGGGATGATATCAAGAATGCAGCAGGTGCAGGCGCTGAATGGGTTGGAGATAAAGTTAGTGCAGGCGCTGAATGGGTTGGGGATAAAGCTGGAGATGTGGCTTCTATGGGGAAAGATGCCTTTGCTGCCCTAGTTGCTAGAGTTGCCCCTGGTCTAGCGGATTTGATTCGCCAAGGACCGATGGGGTTACTGAGTGAAAAAATCAAAGACAGTATTAAGGGTTGGGTCTCTGGCATCACTGGAAACATCGATATCGGTAATGTAATTGCTCAGTTGAAGGGTAGTTTTACGGGTGTTTTTGAGGCGCTTGGGGATGTTGTCAAAGGCGATCCAGCCTCTTGTGGCAATTTTGCCAATAGTTTGAAGGCGTTGCAAGACTTAGGACACGCCTTTATGGAAAACCCTGCCGTCAAGCAAATTCAGGCAATGTTTTCTACGGTTAGCGGCATTTTCCAAAAAGTTACCGATTTAGTAATTGCCCCAGCGTTTGATGCCTTGATGAGTGTTGCGGGAGGCGTATTTGACGCTGTTAAGGGACTCGCAACTACAATTTGGGACTGGGGTGCCCCCGTTCGTAATACCCTTGGTGCTGCCTGGAATTGGGTAAAGGAACAACTCGGCATTGGTGGTGATGGTGAAGGTGGCATTTTAGGATGGTTGAAGATTAAAGCCTCGGAGGTGTGGACACAAATTAAAGAACCACTTGCCCCAGTGCTTGGTCCTTTGAAGACTGTAGGCAGTCTGTTACTGGCTTTTTCACCAGTGGGTTCAATCTACTTAATCGTCAAATATGTTCCGCAACTAGTTAAAGCAGTGGAATGGTTATGGGCACATAAAGACGAGAAAGATATTGTCAAAAAAGCCCACGAGGAAATGGGCGGTACAATTTTACCTGAGCTACTGAGTTCTGTAGAGGGATTTGGTCAAACCATGCAGTCTACAGTTACCAGTTTAGTAAATCAGGCAGTTCAAGTAAGTGAAGCAGTTTTAGAATTATTAGGCTCAATCAGCGGCGTGCCGTTATTAAGCATGGCACAAAGCTTGGTGCAAACAGTTTCAAATGGAGTCAAGGATTTTATTACCTGGTGTCAGGAAGGATTCCAATTAGCTGCCAAGTCCGTCCAAGAATTCGGCACAAAAATTGCCGCCAAGATTAAACCCTACATTGGTGTGTTAACTTCATTAGGATTGGCGATCGTAAATCCGGCAATGATTCCGGTCATCCTAGCTGGTTCGGCTTGGCAGATGCTCGATGACTGCTACAAAGCACCAATTATTAATTTCTTACTTGACATTGTTATTAGTTTGTTGGAAGCTGCGCCGTCGTTACCCATGTTTGGGTTGCTGTGGCCAATAATCAAGGCAGGTGTCATTGGTTTCCTTCAGGGAGTAAGGGGCAAGTCAGATAACGAAAAAGTTGCCATCACGAACAAGTTGGCTAAAATTATCAGTGGTGGTAGTCATGCATTTATTCTGGGATTTGTCAAGGGGTTACTTAAAGGTATTTGGGAAGGTCTCACCGATCCATTTGTATTGATATATGAAGCTATTAAGGGATTGGGCAATGTAGTCACTTGGCTCAACGATGTGGCTAATCAGGCGCTGTCTCCCACGCCAACAGATGAGCAACCAGCATCAGCCCAGGAAGGAGCAGCATCACCAGCAACCGCTGCTAACAACAACGTGGAAGTGGGACAACGGATGCAGCAAATGGCTGACTCACTGCAACCGCCTGTAGAGCAGGTCAGCCAGGGCTTTATACCAGCCGTGCAGGAGGTATTCAGCGGCGGCGCTGGTATGTCGTTCGAGCAATTGATGCAGAAGCTTGGTGATGCCTGGGCTGGTGTTGAGGCGGCGATTATGAATGCTGGCGGCACCTTGGCTGATAAAGTGTGTCAATTTATGTTGCAGGATAGCGCCGAAGGCGAGATGGGCGAAACGGTAGGTTGGTTAGCCGGAACCATCGCCTTTGAGGTAGTTTTAGGCATTCTGACCGCAGGTTCCTGGACTGCTGCTGAGGGTGCGATGAAAGGACTCAAGCTCTTTGCCAACATCCTCGACTGGACAGGCGAGGCGATGGGATTGGCGTTTAAGGGCTTGGCTAAAGTTGGTGGCTTTATCCTGGATGGCATTAAGGGTCTAGGCAAGCTTTTGGACAAGGCGGGTGGTGCAGCAAAAGCCATCCTGGATGCTTTGCGTGACATTGGGCAAAAACTGATTTCCTTCGCTGACGAACTACTTGGCAAAGCGGCTAAAGGAGCAGCTGGTGAGGTAGTTGAAGAAGGGGCTGAAAAAGCTGCTAAGGAAACAGCCGAGGCGGGAGCTGAGAAAGCTGCTAAGGAAACAGCCGAGGCAGGAGGTGAGAAAGCTACTAAGGAAGCAGTTGAAGAAAGCGCTGAGAAAGGCGTGAAGGAGGGATCTGAGGAAAGCGCCGAGAAAGGTGCAAAAGAGACAACCGATGATGCAGCTAAAAAGGCTGCTGAATTGCCCGCTGCGATCGCACAAGCCAAAGCAATTACAGAAGCAAATGATATCGCCGACACGCCAGCACCAGTATTAGTAGGCATTTTAACTACAACCGTTAAACCTCAATACTCATGGATCAAAGGCTTTGAAGCTCGTCCGATACAGTTAGGTCATTACTCGATTCATATGATTGCTAGTGACCACGAACTCGAAAAAGACTATAGCGATGTTCAACTAGGTCGTTTGATTGGTAGTGGCGGCAATAAAAATGTATATGCTGTTGAAGGGCAAGAAGGAACTGTCATTGGCGTACTTAAGCAAGGCAAACCAGCAGCGTCTATAGAAGAGGAAATCAAACTGCTTGAAGAACTACAATCACAAGGTTTATCGACAGTAGAAGTTCTTGGTAAAACAACTCATAATGGACAGCCTGCTATAGTAATGAGGGAGTATGCTCAGGGGTCAAAAAAGGTTGTTAAGCTTGAAAAAGGTAAGATTAGAACAGTTGGTCAATCAGATATACTGAATAAAAAGAGTATTGAAGATTTAACTAAAATTCGTTCAATTATGGAATCAAAACCAGTTAAGATTGATGATCTTCAATTTTTAATCGGAAAAGATGGAAGTATGGTAATCGCCGATCCTTTGAAGGTTATAGTCGGAGAAACTCCTTCTAAGAATAATTTGAGGATGATTGATTTATTGATTGAATCAGCCAGAGAAAATCTCAGGTAAGGGTTAATAGGATGTCTAGCAATAAATTTAAAGAAGATGTCTCTTCAGTTCAACTCGAACTCCTCACTCAGATCAAGCAGCATAGAATCTCTAATTTAGTGCGATATGGTTGGCTACCTCCAGAAGAAGCTTCAAAAGAATGGGGGATTCCTCTATCATCAGTATTTCGACTGACAGCAGGGCCATTACTAATCATCCTAGAATCTAACCTGATTATAGGATTTAGTAGCCTCCCAGAAAAAGCATCTGTCACTCTTTGGCTTGAACAAACTGAAGAAGGTGAGCGAGATGAAGAACTATCAATTCTCAATGATGAGGAACTATATCCTATAGACTTATGCGATCCAGTTTATAGTGAGCAGCCAATATGCGAATTATTAAATAGGCAAGTCAGAACAATAAAAATCCTAAAAAAAGAACCAGAAAATGTTTTGCTAGCGCAACTACCTTGCGAAGCTGGGTTACTCATAGAATTTGACAATGGTACAGAGCTAGTTTTTTCTCACGGGCTTCATGATAATTCAGATGATTTTGCAATCATTTTCAAAAATGAAATCGGGCAAGATATCTTGGATAAACTCCAAGAAATTGAGGTTTAGATGTTGATTGTGTAAGTGAACTAGAAAGAGCTATGGAAACAAAAATTAACCATTGCCAGCTAAATACAGTGCTAACGCTACGCGATCGCTCCAACTGTCCCTTCCCCATCCACGCCCTAACTCTAGCTGTCACAAAACTGGAAGAAGAC
>QQTW01000391.1_pt1 | contig 27166 bp, 21 predicted proteins | sample 1904831 | NCBI WGS metagenome assembly QQTW01 (sample SAMN09435610, study PRJNA476489) | Subsurface metagenome, whole genome shotgun sequencing project. | reverse complement strand
CTATCGAATAATGGATGGCATAAGTTATCAAATCATTGCGAATATAATAATAAGTTTCCCAATTTAAATTCTTTGCAGTAGACGGTTGATGCCACACAGCTATCGAGGGAAAAGCTACTATTTTGCCACCCAAATCTTTAATTCTTAAACAAAACTCTACATCGTCTATCTTTATAAACAAAGGCAGCGGCAATTTAATTTCTTCAACAAGCTCTCTAGAAAAAGAAAAAAACCAAAATCCTCCATAATCTATATATTCTTCCAGCAGTAGCCTGTTGAGAGAATCAGCATTTCGTAGATCAAGATTATTATTTACAGCGGTTAATGAGCCGGTCGCAAATCCTCTAGTTTTAGAATCTTTGTTGTACGTTGCTCCTGCTTCATGCAATACATATTTTTTATTTAAATTTAGCATAGCACCAGCTACTGCAAAATCAGTCTTGGCGTACTCATGCAAAGAAAACAACCTATAAATACATTCACTTTCTAACTCTATATCATCATCCATAAGCAAAAAATGAGAGTAGGCATTTTCCTCTAAAGCTTCAACCAACCCTCTAGTAAAACCACCGCTTCCGCCCGCATTTATATTAGGAACTAGTCTCAGCTTTGGCTCTATGAAATCAGCCTCATCTAGAGTTCTACCATTATCAACAACGAATACTTTAAAGTCCTTGTTTTCTAATAACTCATCTTGAAAAATTGCAGTTAATGTATTTTTTATAAAATCCTCTTTTTTAAAGGTGCAAATGATAATTCCCAACGATACTTCTCTGGTTTTATTTTCATCAGTTGCTATCCACGCCTCTTTAAAGGCACCCTGTTCACTAGAACAGGTTATTTCAAAATATATTCTGCCAGCGGCTTCATTTTGAAGGAGATTTATTGGTAAAACTTTGACGGGTTCTGAGAATTGACATTTTTCAAAGTTTTCTTGAGAAATAATCTCTTTGTTGTTTTCTCCATTAACTTCTCTGTAAACAGTAACTTTAAAATCCCCTTCAAGTTTCAGCAAATAGTAGATAGAGCTAAGAGTTGTATATTGAGTATAAAATTTCTCGTAAAATGAATTAAAGTAAGAATTTGAGGATATAATACCCCCATGACGTAACACAACTTTTTTATCATCTTCCAGGTAGTTTATAGACGCAGCTTCATTACACTGTATGTATAAATCAGAAGTGTCGGCTGATTTGGGAAGCTTTATTCCACCTACTATATGCATATAATGTCTACTTATTCTGTTAGTAAACTCACTTCTCTTATTTGACTGATATTAAACAGTCTTACTTTAAGAATGTATTTCTAAATACATTCTAGTTCTACCTCCTTGAGGCATAACTTCTATCAGAGTTTTTTAAGTCGTGGATAAAGGGATTGATATCGCATCCAAGCCTCTTCTAGGGCTGAATCAACTGATTGGGGAGTTGCAACAAGCGTTGGTGTCGCTGCCAGTTTGCTCGTGTCATTAGCATCTGCGTATACGCCAATTCCGATACCCGCCAGTAGAGCAGCACCACGCGCGGAAGCAGCAGCAACTGTAGTTGCATAGAGGGGTATTCTCAACACATCAGTCAATAATTGTTTCCAAGGCATTTCTTGTGTTCCACCGCCTGCTAAACGCAGTTCTGTCGCTTTAAAACCTGTTGCCTCAAGTGCCTCAAAACCTTGTCGCAAGGCAAAAGCAACTCCCTCTAAAGCCGCCCGCATCAGGTGCGCCTGTGTGTGATGAAGTCCAAGCCCCACCCATGCCCCGCGTACATAGGGGTCAAGGTGTGGAGTTCGCTCACCCGTGAGGTATGGCAAAAATGTCAACCCTTCACATCCTGGGGGAACAGAAAACGCTTTAGTATAGACTTGCTCCCAGCTCAAGCCGAGGATACCTCGCACCCACTCAAGCGCTAGCCCCGCATTTTGCATTGCTGCAAGGGTGTACCACTGGTTAGGTACGGCGGTTCGATATAGATGTGTACGACCATGAGGATCGATAATTGGGTGGGAGCGAGGTGTAATGATTTGAGCGCCTGTGCCGATGGTTAGTTGAACCAAACCAGGCTCTAGTAGTCCGTTACCAAGTGCCGCCGCTGCCGTATCCGCAGCACCAGCGATTACAGGTAAGCCTACTCTTAAACCAAGATGCTCTGAAGCAACAGTTGTTAGATAGCCTGCGATCGCACTAGAGGGGATAATTTTTGGTAACCAATCACAACGTAGATTCAGCGCTCTTATTGCTTCCCTTGCCCAGTTGTCCGACACAACATCGTAAAGCAAAGTACCACTAGCGTCAGATGGTTCGGTTGCAACTTCTCCAGTCATTTGTAACCGCAGCCAATCTTTTGGCTGGAGTGCCCAACGCCCTTCGGTGTATGCACTAGTCTCGTGTTCTCGTAGCCACAACAAAGTTGGACCCGCCATTCCAGCCGTAATCGGGTTGCCCAATCGCTCTAGAATAGTGGCATCGAGCGAATGATAAGTGTTAAGCGTAGCACTAGAGCGAGTATCTGCCCAGAGGATAGCAGGACGCAAGGGCTGACCCGACTCCGAAGCTAGGACAACACCATGCATCTGTCCTGAAAGTGCGATCGCCTGTACTTGGTCAGCGTGATTTCCCACTACCTTCCTAACAGCCAAGGCAACAGCTGACCACCAATCCGCTGGCTCCGACTCAGCCCATCCAGGGTGGGGTGCATGAACAGGATAGGAGCTTGATGCTTCAACTATAGCGGTTCCGTCTGTCGCTAGGAGCAATGCCTTAGTAGAGCCTGTTCCTAAATCAATGCCAAGCAGCATTAGGCTAATCCTCAAATACTTAAAAGTTAAGAATGAAAAATTAAAGAACTCTCATTTCTCGGATTCTGCATACTTCGCTCTCACCCACTCTTAGTAATTCAATAATTGGCGTTGCTGAATCAAACTATGAATTGCTGTGAAAGAAGTACTAGCAAGGCTAGCTAAATCCCCTGCCCCCGTGACCCCCAATAACTGGGGGTAGCTGAGGGACTTTGAAATCCGGTTTGCCCCAATTTTGGGGGGCTAGGGGGGCGAAATCATATTTATATTCAGCAACGCCCAATAATTGATTAAGCTAGTTATTTAATCTTATGGCTAGCTAATCCTTTGCCAAGCCAATCCTAAGTGGATAATGCCATTAGTGTTCCTTTAGCACCAAACTCATGCAAACTGCTCAACTTGTCAGCAACAGTCTCGACGAAACGTTGCGACTGTACTAAATCTCCAAAAATATCAAACATACTGAGCAAGGGTCTGGGATCTGTTTTACCTGAGCGGGCTTGTTGAGTGAGGATGGCGGCTTCGGGGTCATCAATGAGGATTTGACGGTTCTGGTCGTCATAACCATTGAGATAGCGACACCAAGCAGCAACCGTCAAACTTAGGTAATCGATCGCACCTCCAAGTTGTAATTGATCGCAAAGCGATACCAAAACAAACTTAGGAATTTTGGCTGATCCATTCAGGCACAGGCGCGGAAGCTGATCGCGAATTTTGGGATTGGAAAACCGTTCAATTAAAGTCTTTTTATAATCGTCTAAATCAATCCCAGGAACGGGTTTGAGCGTTGGTGTCACCTCGTCCATCAGCTTAGCGACTGCTTGCCCAAACAAGGGATCGGCCATGACTTCATAAACGTAGGTATAACCGGCCAGAGAGCCGAGATAGCCAATCAGCATATGACTGCCGTTGAGCAGCCGAATTTTCATCATCTCGTAGGGATGAACATCGTTAGTCATCTGTACGCCAACGGATTCCCAATCCGGTCTGCCTGCACAAAAGGCATCTTCGATTACCCACTGGAGGAAAGGCTCCGCGACACCTGGAAACGCATCATCAATACCAAACTGTTCCGCCACCATTTTGATATCTTGTGGGGTTGTCAGCGGAGTAATGCGATCGACCATGCAGTTGGGAAACGCAACGTGCTGGGCAGTCCAACGTCCCAAAGCCGGATCGCGCATTTGGGCAAATGTCGTTAGCATTTTCCGCACCATGACACCGTTGCCCTGCACATTGTCGCAGGACAGTACTGTAAAGGGTGCCAACCCCTGTTTACGTCGCTTTTCGAGTGCGGCTGTCAAAAAACCGTATGTCCCGATTGGTTGGTCAGGATGTTGCAAATCGTGCTGAATCGTTGGGTGGTTCACATCCAATTCGCCACTTCCTTCAATGTAGTAGTAGCCGCTTTCAGTGATCGTTAGAGTAACAATTCGGCATTCGGGAGTTGCCATTGCTTCAATGACTGCTTGACGATTGTCTGGTGCAAACAGGTATCGAGTGATTGAACCAATGATTCGAGCGCGATCGCTCTTAGGCGATCGCTCAACTAAGGTATACAAACAATCTTGGGACAGCAGCGCATCCCGCATACGCCTGTCGTAGTCATAGTCCAGCAATCCAACACCACAGATTCCCCAATCACTACCAGGATTCTGATGGAAATAATCATCGAGATAGAGCGCTTGGTGCGATCGATGAAATCCACCAACCCCAATATGCACAATTCCATTAGTGATCTGATGGCGATCGTACTTGGGTACGCGCACGTTTCCAGGTAAACGAGACAGGGATGCTTCATTCAGCTTGATTGTTGAGCCTGTGCTGGTATTGCTGTTCATTTATTTACTAACGGTTAAGTGGTGACGACGAGTTTTTGAAACTGCTTCACCCTGTAAGTCAAACAGATGGCAAAGATCGCCCCCTATGTGGATAGGAACAAGATCGCGCAACTGGCTGGAATTATCTCCGTCTGTTTGCACTACCAGGGTGTCTCCCCCCTCAATTTTGACATAGAGATAGGTTTGTCCGCCCAGTCGTTCCACAACTAACACTTCGCCATTCACTGTTGCGCTATTGCGATCGAGCTTGCTTGACGCAGCTGCCAAAGCTGCCTCTGGCGGAACGTCGAGTCGCAAATGTTCAGGGCGAATCCCCAACGTTGCTCTGTCCCCAACCGACAGCTTTCCAGGCTTTACTGGAATGGTAACACTGGCATCACCAGGCAGTTTGACAGTTATGCCGAAGTCATTGACGGCTGTTACTGTGACTGAGACAAAGTTCATTTTGGGTGAACCAATAAATCCGGCAACGAATAAATTGCGGGGATGGTGGTACAGTTCTAGTGGCGAACCCACTTGTTCTACAATGCCGCCCTGCAACACTACAATCTTGCTGGCAAGTGTCATTGCCTCAACCTGATCGTGCGTCACATAAATCATGGTGGCTTGCAAGCTGTCATGTAGGCTGGCAAGTTCGATCCGCATCTGCACGCGCAAGGAGGCATCCAGGTTTGAAAGCGGCTCATCAAACAAAAACACTTTGGGATTGCGAACCAAGGCACGACCGATCGCTACTCGTTGGCGCTGTCCTCCCGATAACTCTTTGGGCTTACGGTTTAACAGTGGTTCCAGTTGGAGGACGCAAGCAACTTCACGCGCCCTTTCATAACGCTTGGCTTTCGGCACACCGGCAAGGCGGAGGCTAAACGCCATATTCTCCGCTACGGTCATGTGAGGATACAGGGCGTAGGTTTGAAACACCATTGCCAACCCGCGTTTATCTGGAGGCACATCATTCACTTTGTCTCCATCAATCAGCAACTCGCCAGAGGTGATTTCCTCCAGTCCGGCAATCATGCGTAACAAGGTTGATTTCCCACAACCGGATGGACCAACGAATACAACAAATTCGCGATCGCCAACATCAAGATCGATGCCTTTGATCACCTCAGTATCGCCATACTGTTTATGTATATCTCTTAAAGCAACTGTTGACATAAAATCTTCTGTTAATGAGTTTAAGAAAAGCAGATAATTATTTCACCGCACCAAACGTGAGACCGCGTACTAATTGCCGTTGACTCAACCAGCCGAAGATTAAAATGGGTGCGATCGCACCTGTTGATGCTGCCGAAAGTTTTGCCCAAAACAATCCTTGAGGACTGGAAAATGAGGCAATAAATGCGGTTAAAGGAGCGGCATTAGCCGTTGTTAGGTTGAGGCTCCAGAAGGCTTCATTCCAGGACAAAATGATCGAAAGCAATGCGGTGGAAGCAATTCCAGGTAATGATAGTGGCAGCAACACATGAATCAGTTCTTGCTGCGTATTTGCCCCATCCATGCGATCGGCTTCTAGAATGTCTTTGGGAACATCTTTGAAAAAGCTGTAAATCATCCAGACGACAATTGGCAAATTGATCAGGGTGTAAATAATGATCAAACCGATGCGGGTATCCAGCAAACCAGCGTTGCGACACAAAAGGTAGATCGGCACTAACACGCCAACGGGTGGCAGCATTCTAGTGGACAGCATCCATAACAAGGTGCCCTTAGTGCGTTTGGTTGGGAAGAACGCCATTGCATAAGCGGCAGGTACGGCAAGCAGCAGCGCGAGTATGGTCGATCCGAGTGAAACCGCCACACTGTTGAGCGCATAATTGAAATAGTTTGCCCGATCTTGGATCGCCACATAATTTTCCAATGTCGGCTGGAAAAATAACTGAGGGGGAGTTGCAACCGCCGCCACCTCCGTTTTGAAACTAGTGAGAAACATCCAGAAAATTGGGAAAAACAAGCTGCAAGCGACAAACCAGCCGAGCAATGTAAACAGCCAGCGCTTCGAGGTTTTTTGTGCCATTGTTAGGTATCCAAATTACGAGCAACAGTACGCATCAGAAAAATTGCCGCGATGTTGGCAAGAATTACCGCAATTAATCCACCCGCTGAGGCACCGCCTACATCAAATTCCAGCAATGCTCTCAGGAAGATGTAATAGGCAAGGTTGGTGGTTGCCACTCCGGGGCCGCCACCTGTGGTAACAAAGATTTCTGCAAAGATGGTCAAAAAGAAAATCGTCTCGATCATGGCGACTACGGCAATGGCGCGGCTCTGATGCGGTAGCATGACGAAACGGAATAAGGCTAGAGCATTTGCTCCATCCATCCGGGCTGCTTCTATTTGCTCACGATCTAAAGACTGAATTGCCGTCAGCAAAATCAGCAGGGCAAAAGGAAGCCACTCCCACGAAACAATGATAATGATGGCTAGCAGTGGAAAATCTGCAAACCAATCGATCGCCCCCAAACCCAAACCTCTTGTGAATTGAGCAAACAGACCATTCACTGGATGCATCAGCATATTTTTCCAGACTAGGGCGCTGACCGTAGGCATGACGAAAAACGGAGAGATTGCCAGTACCCGCGCAATCCCCTGACCATAAAAGTCCTGGTCAAACAGAATTGCCAGAAGTGTGCCAAGACCAATCGTGATCGCCAGAACGGACACGACCAGAATTATTGTGATGCCGATCGAAGTCCATAAAGCTGGATCGCTCAAGATGAACGTGAAATTTTCAATCCCGATGAATTTGCGTGCATCTGGATTAAGCAGGTTATACCGCTGAAAGGAAAACCATACCGTCATCACCAGAGGCACAATCATCCACAGCAGCAAGGCAATGACAGAAGGCGCAACCAGGGGTAAGGTTGATGCCTGTCGCTTTGTTCGTTGCCTAGTGGGTGGCGTGTCGTGGTGACGCTTTACAGCTACTGAAGAAGACATAGCTTAATAGAATTTTGGATTTTAGATTTTGGATTTTAGATTGTGAAAGTTTTATGGGCGGACATTGGCTCTGGTTGCCCACAGGCTGTGTTTTCTTGCTTTCCCGTCAGATTTAGATCCCCCTCCCGTCCCCCTTAAAAAGGGGGGATTCAGTCAAAGTCCCCCTTTTTAAGAAGAGCCAGTGACGGGTACGCAGGGGTCTCCCCAAGTAGAGCAACTGGCGTGGATTTAGGGGATCTCCGGGTTTGAACACTGAACCTTGCCCCTCTTTTCACTCGATATATCCGGTGTGTTTCATGAACCGTTCAGTTGAATTCTGCGATTGCTGCAACGCCTGCTCGACTGAAACGCGATTCGTCAGCGCTGCTGCCATAATTTGCCCGACCGAAGAACCGATCGCCTGAAATTCTGGAATATCCACATATTGAATGCCCTTATAAGGGGTTGGTTGTGCTGCTGGACGGGTAATATCAGCAGATTGGATCGATCTCAGCACAATCGAAGCAAACGGCGCGGCTTTTTGATAGTTGGGATTGTTATAGGTGGAAGTCCGCGTACCTGGTGGTACAGCCACCCAGCCACTTTGGTCAGCCACCAATTGGATGTATTCCTTGGAGGTTGCCCAGGCAACGAACTTTTGAGCAGCTTCGGGTGATTTTGAGGTTTTTGTAACCGCTAATGCCCAAGCCCAGAGCCAATTCGAGCCCTTTGGATATTGTTCAATTGGCGCACGGGCAAAGCCAACCTTGTCATAAACTTGAGATTCTTTTGGGCTGGATAACAGTCCTGCTGCAACGGTCGCATCCACCCACATACCGCACTTACCCGTCGAGAATAGCGCTAGATTCTCATTGAATCCATTGGAACTGGCTCCCGGCGGACCATATTTGTTGAGCAAATCGACATAGAAGGCGATCGCTTCTTTCCAGGCTGGAGTATTTATAGTGGGTTGCCAGTTCATGTCAAACCACTGTCCGCCAAACGTGTTGACCAACGTGGACACAAATCCCATGTTTTCGCCCCAGCCGGGTTTTCCGCGCAGACAAACACCGTAGACTCCATGCGCTGGATCGTGAACCTTACTTGCCCATTCTCTGATCTGGGGATAGGTTGGTTGTTCGGGAACCGTAATCCCTGCTTTTCCAAACAAGTCTTTTCGGTAATACAGCATGGAACTCTCCCCATAGAACGGCACAGCATAGAGTTTGCCGTTGTTGGAAAGCCCTTCTCGTATGGGTTTGAGCAGATCATTCACGTCGTAGCTGGCGGGGAGATCCAATGGTTTTAACCAATCCCGTCTTGCCCAAATCGGCGTTTCATAAGACCCTATTGTCAGGACATCAAATTGCCCACCCTGGCTAGCAACGTCTGTGGTGGTTCGTTGGCGCAACACGTTTTCTTCCAGGACAACCCACCTTAGTTGAATGTCTGGGTTGGCTTGTTCAAACTTGCTTGAAAGCCCTTGCATGACCACCATGTCGCCATTATTGACAGTAGCGATCGTCAGTCTTGTTTTAAGTGCTGCTTGCGAACTCGTCGAACAGGCGTGCAGTAGTTGCACCAGCATCACTCCAATGAGGAACGCAAGCAGCAATTTAGCGAAGCGGGGGATACGCATCGCATAACTCCTCTGATATTAAAAAATCAGACGACTAAATTCTTAATTTTATGCTCTAATCTTGAGCGTTTGCCCAATAATTGAATCATACTAGCTCACCTTAAATACTGAGCACTTAAAGAGTATTTGCAACATATATTCATAAGGAATTGAAGATATGACAGCTAAAGCAACCTATCACTTTGCAGGCAAAACCATCCTGATTACGGGCGGTGCTGGTGATATTGGTCGGGCTACCGCACAGCGTTTTGCCGCAGATGGTGCAGGCATCGTACTCCTAGACTTAAACGAAGCGAAGATGGCAGACGTTACTCACGAATTGGAAGCCTACAAAATTCCAGTTGCTACCTTTCGCTGCAATGTCACCGCTCCTAAGGACGTTGCTCAAGCCTTTTCTGGTGCTGTAGAGCAATTTGGGCGGATCGACTATGTTTTCAACAATGCGGGTTATCAAGGAGTGTTTGCCAAAACCGACGAGTATCCCGACGAGGATTTTCAAAAGGTCATTGATATCAATGTTGTCGGAGTTTTTCACGTCCTCAAAGCGGCGGCACAACACCTACGCAAATCGGGTGGAGGAGCCATCGTCAATATGGCAAGCTATGCAGGAGTGGTTGGTCCTGCAAATATGATCGCCTACTCAGCCTCGAAGTTTGCCGTAATTGGGATAACTCAAACAGCAGCAAAAGACTTGGCTCCCTACCACATTCGAGTGAATGCGCTCTCGCCGGCGCTGATTGGTCCCGGCTTTATGTGGACGCGGCAGACCCAATTGCAGGCGGGTGTAGGGTCACAGTACTTTGATGCCGATCCTAAAGTAGTAGAGCAGCAAATGATTAATTCAGTACCGATGCGGCGTTTGGGGAGCCTTGAAGAAGTTGCCAACGGTGTGGCATTTCTCATGAGCGAGGAGGCAAGCTACATTACGGGGTTTAACTTGGAGCTTACTGGCGGGCAATAGGAAAAGGGTATTGCCAAGTTAGTAATGTTGTCAGCCTTCAGGATTGGTACTGCAATCTTTTGCTGCGTTCGAGTTTATTTAAGACCACTTTCATTAACGTAGAATGTGATAGCGTATACACAATAACTTCAGCAAAAAATGCATCTTTGAGCAGATACTCAAATAAATTATCTACTCTTTTGGGGGTGCATACTGCCTATAGGTGGAATATGAGAGAACCCTTGTTAGAGCGGCGCGATCGCAAATTAGACCAGGCTGCTCATGCTGCCTGGCTCTACTACATTGCGGGGAACACACAGGAAGAGATTGCGGCAAAGCTGAACGTGTCCCGGCAGGCGGCACAGCGTTTGATCGCACTAGCGGTGAGTGAAAAACTGATTAAATTTCGGCTCGATCATCCCCTAAGTGAGTGTATTGCTCTAGCTGAATCGCTCAGAGACAAATTTGAACTATCGCTTTGTAAACTACCCAACACTAATTGCTAAGAGCGATATAGTGTGGGCTTTCAACCTGAGCTACAAGCGATACGAGGCAAGATAGCGACGATTGTTCGGGCGTGTTTACAGCGACAGCCTAATGTTGAATATTCCGTGCGGCATTGTCATCTGCGTCCCCACTCCATAGACAATGCCCACAACGAAAATACTTTCCATGCCTGTACGGCTTATCAGGATTAGGATGTATATGGTTGCATTGATGACAAGTTTTAGAAGTGTAAGCAGCAGGAATCAAAACAACTTTAACGCCAGCACTAATAGCTTTGTATTCTATGTAGCTACGAAGTTGATAGAATGCCCAATTATTAGATAATCGACGCTCTTTTTTACTTCTTGGTTGCTTGTTGTTACGTTCTCTAATTATTGTTAAATCTTCTAAAGCAATTAATGAGTTAGTTTGTTTTACTTGCTTTACTATCTGCTTACTTATTGAGTGGGAATGCCAAGATTGAAACTTTCTTTCTCTACCTGATAACCGTGCTAAAAGTCTGTGCCAACTACGCCTAGACCCTCGTGTGCCTTTAGTAGATTTCTTCTGTACTGATGATCTTGTCTTAGAATACTTATTTCTTGTTTGGGTTATCTGCTTGCCACTATACTTATCTCCAATGCTAGTTACTGCGATATCTGTTCTGCCCAAGTCAACACCAATCACTTTATCTGTTGACTCAACATCAGGAGCGGTTGACTTAACTTGAATGTTAACTGAGTAGCTACCATTCTTGTGTTTTGCAAGAGTGGCTGAAGTTGGATTGCTGCCTTTGAGTTTGCCCAGTTGGTAGTTACCCAAGCACAATTTAAATCTTTTTCTACCTCCATTCAAAGTTAAACTAACTGTCCAGTCTTGGTCTCTGAATGAGAATATTCTGGTATCATAATCAGCGCTTGTAGGCTTGAACTTTAAAACTGGCTTATTATTGGTATTGCAGGAGGTGTGAAAAAGGTGGAGTCAATTTTGGCGGCTCTGCATGGCAAGTCGATCGCGGGATTGATCGCCGGGCGTTGCTGTCGGCCAAACTATTCTTGACAAAATCTAATTTTTCACGCATCCTCTTATCATTACAATAGCCCAATAAGATCGTGCATCCGCTCGATAACTTGCTGGGCACCAGCCGACTGAAGAGCATCTGCACGGCTCGTTCGTTCATCCTCGCTTACATGAGTTCCCCCTACATAACCGATAATCTGCCCAATTCCAGCGGCAACGGCAGCCCTTACCCCACTGATAGAATCTTCAACTGCCACGCAAAGAGAAACTTCAGCTTCCAGACACTTCACTGCATATAGGTAGATGTCAGGAAGCGGCTTGGGTCGCCTGGCGGGGAGAGAGTCGTGAGCGCTAAATATCTGCTCGCTTGGGAAATAGTCGGTCAGGGCAGCAGAACTAAGGCAAGCACTCAGCCGCTGTAAGCTGCTGTTACTTACTAGTGCATATTCAACTTTGCCGTCGCGCAGGTAAGACAGCACTTCAGGCGTTCCTTCAGTCGCTTTTGCCTGTACACTAAGCCGTTCAATTGCTCTCTTTTCTTCTTCAGCCACAAGAAAGTCAATATCGCGCTCATTAAGAGTGGTTAATGAGTCTGCGTAGATCTTCTTGAGTATTTCCCTGTAAGGTTTCCCGGCGAAGCTTTTAACAAACTCATCAAGCTCATAGTGTTGAGCGCCAGCGAACTCACGAGCCACTTCACTTGTCAGCCTCCACGCGCTCTCAAGTGCTATGGTTTCACTATCAACGACAGTTCCGTCATGATCGAAAAGCACCACCAAATCATGCTGAAGCGGTTTCATTTAAAAGACCTCTCTCACTGTAATTCTTAAGCGTAGCCAATAGTCCGTGAGTCTGGAGATCTCGTAAAGCTTGGTGGCATTCATCATCTACTACCTGTGTATGTTGGCAATTTTCCAATCCCAGAATCTGGCTAATCACCGCCCCTTCTTGAATCGCTGTAATTGCGCTTAGGGTATCCTTGGCATTATAAGGCTGACCAGACTCGCTCGCCCCTTCTCTGACTGCAAGAAGCCACGCTGCAATGGGAAGTATAATCCGCTTCATGCTGACCTTTTGGCTATAAGCATCCTGAAGTATCGGAAATATATACTTGCCTACTTTCCTACAGGTTTCTGAAGAGATTCTCTCAGTAGTATCGGGAAGATCTTCGTTACTCAGCCTTAGTAAAACTTGCTCCATATATTGTTCACACATCTCGCGAGGCACTGGGGTTGCTGCTGCGATATCGTCCATGAGAAGCCGAGTAAACAAGTGGAATTCCGGTTGCCCGATCGCCTCATGCATATACTCTATACCGGCTCTTACAGCTAAACAGGCTATGAAGGAGTGTACTGCATTCAAGAATCTCGACTTCATATACAGGAAGGGAGTGATGTCGCTAGTCATAATCACCCCTGCATCCTCCCACTTAGGCCTTTCGCCTGTGAAGTTGTCTTCCACGACAAACTGCCAAAATGGCTCCGTCACAATCGGTGCGCGATCGCGCACTTGCAACAGTCTGCTGGGGTAGTTATAGTCGGATTCTTGCTCTTGAGGCACAATCCTGTCTACAACCGTATTAGGAAACGTCGCGTTATCCCTGATGTATTCTGCAAGCTGAGGATCGATCCGGTCAGCGTAAGCTAGCACTGCTTTTCGCAGAATCTCCCCGTTTCTTGGGAGGTTGTCGCAAGAAAGTGTGGTGAATGGGGTCATTGAGCGATCGCGTCGTCGGCGTAGCGCCTCTACGATAAAGCCAATTGCAGTGGTTGGAGTGGAAGGATTTCGCAGATCGTGCGCGATCTCTTCATTCGCTGTGTCGAGATTAAAACTCTTGTCTAGATGGTAGCCTCCTTGAGTAATTGTAAGAGTCACCAGATGCACAGAGGAAGATGCCATCTTTTCAAGCACATACTCGCACTTCTCTCTACCATTAACGATTTCCCTGATAGAACCTATAACTTCCGCTTGCTCACGATTTTTAGCGCAACTAGAGTGTTTGGTCAAAGTGTAAAGGAATCTCTGCGGTTTCAACCTAGTAATGGTGCGTTGACTCTTGAGGCTAACCCCACAAATCCCCCATCTCTGCTCTTGCGACGCCTTCTGTGCAAGATAGTTATGTATTATGTAGGCGAGGTGGCCCCGAAAAAAACGGCCCGGCCCGAAATGGACGATACCAGTATTAAGCGCCCTCCTGTCGTAAGGAGACCGTTCCCTCCACAAAGCAGTTACAGTATCGAGGTGAGAACTTGGAATATTGATTGGTCTAACTAAGTTAACCATTAGACTTCTTAAATAAGTGGATAATGAGTAAAAAGAGTAGGTCAGTCTGGGTATGGCCCATGGCCTGCAAGCAGCACAAATATCTCAAAGTCCGAAAATTTCGGGCATACTCTGTGGCATCTACGAGGAAACGTTTGGCCACAAGGTAAGTAGGGTGTGACAGGTAGAACAGAAAAATAAGAAATCAGGTAACCCTAAATTAACCAAGTATCAAAGATCGAGTTTTCACTAACCTGGAGCCAGGCGCAAGAATACTGCCCATACTTCTACCTTGCTCAGTCTGGGAAGTGCATGAGTCGAATGTCTGTCGTATAAGTTGAAAGTTAGAGACGAGGGGTTCTCTCAGGAATCTTCAATCTGCCGGACAAAAAGCAATTACATGACCCCAACTAGGCTAGGAAAGTAATTGTAATTGATGCAAATGAAACCCTAATTAAACGACCAAAAAAGCCATTAGCGCATTTATAAAGGCAAAAAACTCCTACATACAGTTAAATATCACAGTTAAATATCAATGTGTTTGTATATATAAGTGATATCTTGAAATAACCCTTTTCACCATAGGCTCAATTCTGGGCTGACTGTCTCTTTGATAACAATTCAAAACTGCTTTTTTTTAGGCGGCGATCGCGTCGTTTAAATTCTGTATTTTCATTCCCCAATAACTCTTTACACACTCATCATATTATTTCCCTTGGCAGCTGCTGTTCTCTGCCTTTAGGAGAATCTACAAGAAATTCTTTAGACATACTTATAACAACAATCAAGTGTATAAGAATTCACTACTTGACAAACCACCGATTTGAGTTTCACTAGTTGACTAATAGTCATTCGGTTACTAAATAGGGAGCTTTTAAAAAATTGCATAGCATTATGGGTTATCTGTGAGAATCATGCGCGTATCTCGTCTGTTTTACCCTTAAAGCCGTGTGCGAAGAGAAATCCAATTTTTTATTCCTGACCACTAAGTACCTGATGATTTAGTTTTGCATTAGCACAAAGCACCTGTAAAGCAAAAAAATGAGGCTCCAGTATTTGGAGAGCGAAAATATCATTTCATCTGCTTGAAGACTGTTAAAGTTTTAAACGCAGATTTAGACTTTAGCCTATGGGCGCGTTTTGTCTGTCCGCTAGCGTACTATTATTGTTTCTTGGCAAAAAATTAAAATTAGCCGCGAATCAACCATTCATCCCATCCTTAAAGTAGCTTTAAAAAAGCACTTAGTGAGGCTCAAAAATAGCTGTAGCATTGACATAAGTTTGTAGCCATTGTTCTGAAATACCTGTAATCTTGGCAATTTCAGCTAAAGTAAATCTTCCTAATAACAGTTTTTCAATTAAGAGTTTAGTTCGCTGCGAAATACTTTGATTTTGAATATCTGACATTATGACTACCCCGATCGATGCTACTACTACCTTTTTTGCATTGCTTATATTTAAATAAACTAACGCTCTTGACCAGTATCTGTCTGTCCTATAACGTACACTTTTTCTTCTTTGCCGAGCGGACGCAATAACTAATTATTCAGAATGAATATTTTTATCCTGTTAAGTGGTCAGGAATAAAAAATTGGCGTTCTCTTCGCACACGCCTTTAAGGGCGCAAGTTTCCGCATAGGGGGAACCCCGTTCTTGAAACTTGCACGCGTGTGCGCCCACACAGATACGCTTTAAGTCCCACAGATAACCCATAATGGTATGCAATTTTTTAAACCCTTGTACTTACCAGCAAAACATCTTTATACGCTAGCGTACATACAATTATTTTTAATACTTTTAATTAAGCACGTTAGTATGTAAGTAAGCTTACATAAGCTTTTTACTAAAAAATTCATCTGGCGACAAGAATCCTGACCGATGCCGTTAGCTGTCTGCTTTTAGCGACATCAGTTCAATGAGGCTCTTATGTCTGTATACTCTAGTTCCCGTCATCCGGTTGGCAATCGCCTTCTAGCTGCTTTGCCACAAGAGGAGTACGAACGTCTCTTATCTAAGCTAGAACCAGTCTCCTTATCTTTGAAGCAAATCCTCTACGAACCCAACGAACCGATTGAATACGTTTATTTCCCTAACAATGCAGTCGGTTCTCTGCTCAACCTCATGCAAGATGGTCAAACCATCGAAGTGGCTACGGTAGGTAAAGAAGGAATGCTCGGCGTTCCTCTGTTGTTAGGAACAAATCAAATTCCGCTTCAGGCTCTTATACAGGTTCCTGGGGATGGTTTACGAATGAAGGCAGATGTGTTCAAAGGCGAGGTCTACTGCGGTAGCCCGCTGCATACGCTGCTGCTACGCTATACGCAAACGCTGATGAACCAAATCTCCCAAACTGCTGCCTGTAACTCTCTGCATTCAGTGTCAGGGCGATTCTGCCGTTGGCTGTTGATGACTCAAGATCGTGTGGACTCAAACTATTTTCCCCTCACCCAAGAGTTCCTCTCCTATATGCTGGGAGTACGCCGCCCCAGTGTAAGTGAGGTTGCCGCTACTTTTGGGAAGTCGGGGCTAATCGACTACCATCGCGGTCAAATTACTATCCGAGACAGACAGGGTTTGGAAGCCGCTGCGTGTGAATGCTATCAAAGCGTCAATCAGGAGTTCAGGCGCTTGCTGGGTTGATTGTTGAGTGGCAGCAGTACGTATGGCATAGGGCAGATAGCCAACTTAACAACGTTATTGACACTCGCCGCAATAAATTGACGGGGATTCTTGGTTCATCAAGTCCACTTGCTTAAAACTCCTTGCGTTATTTTAAGTAGAGGTGGTTCTTTCCCCAAGTGTTACTTTTGGTCTGCCCGACCATAGTTGCAGAGTGCAAAACTTTGTTTGATTTAGCTCAAAGCTAAAAACTGATTGTCTAGTCCCTGTGAATCTTTTACCTACTTTCAGGCTGTCTGGCAAGTAACGCCAAACTACTAGAACAACAAAGTAGAACCCATGATTCAATTGTCAAGGTACAGCGTCTACGTATTAGGTAGCTAGGGTTTTTCAACAGGTTGATTACCCCACCTGTTATATTTAATGGTAGTGCAAACCAACTACCATGTCAACGAGAAAAAGACCAAGAGTTTATCAATTGAGACTCAGTGAAGACGAATGGAAAAAGCTAGATTTATATGCAGACTCAAAACAAATTTCTGCTGCTGAAGTTTTGCGTAACTATATCAAGACACTTCCAAGGCAAGATAAATCCTGCAACGAGTTTTCATCCCCGGACTAAAGTCACGGGGTTTTCAGCATATTTTTTATAAAATTGAGCAGTCAGTAAATTGGACAAATAGAGTTAGAAATCATGTTTAGATACAGCTAATCAAGACTGCTAGCACCAATATCTCAAGAGTGTCATGCATTTGATTCAAAACCAACTTTTATCTGCCTTACCCAAAGAAGAATATGAACGCCTCCTGCCTAATCTAGACTTTGTTTGTCTGGCTTTAAAGCAAATCATCATCGCGCCCAACCAACCGATTGAGTACGTCTATTTTCCCACCGATGGCATTATTTCTTTAGTCAACATCACCAAAAACGGTTGGACAGCCGAAGCGGCAACGGTGGGTAGTGAAGGAATGGTTGGCATTTCCGTATTGCTAGGGTCAAATAAAATGGTTGGACAGGCTGTTGTACAAGTAGCTGGGGATGCTGTACGGATGAAGGCTGATGTATTCAGGCGTGTTGTCACTCCTGGTTGCCAGCTTTACAGTTTGCTGTTGCGCGATCGCATTAGTACTGATGAATTTAATATCCCAAACGGTTGTCTGCAACTCCCTGCACTCGGTAGAACAACGATGCTGCCGCTGGCTGTTAATCTGCCAAGACCGCGTAGGCTCAAACTCTTTTCTCGTCACCCAAGAGTTCCTCGCCCAAATGCTGGGTGTACAACGTCCTACTGTGAGTGTTTTTGCTGCAACGCTGCAACAGGCAGGATTGATTCGCTCTCATAGCGGCAAAATGACTATCTGCGATCGCAAAAGTTTAGAAGCTACCACTTGTGAATGCTATTGGATGATTAAACAAGAGTTTGAGCATTTGCTCAAAGATGATGAGAATGATTTTTCAGCTCAAAGAGTGCAGCAACAAGCGAATAGGCAGTTTGAGCATTTTCATACAGACTTGTTGAAAAGAATATATCATGACTATCAAGATCGAAGTCTTCTCTGACTACGTTTGTCCATACTGTTTTCTAGCCGAATTCCCTCTAGAAGCAGCAATTAAGGACAAGGATGTTGAAGTTGAGTGGATGCCTTTCGAGCTTCGACCGTATCCACAGCCAACGCTAAGACCGGAAGAAGATTATCTCCAAACCGTTTGGAGGCAGTCGGTTTATCCGCTGGCCAGAAAAATTGGGGTCGAGATTAAACTACCAAGTATATCGCCCCAACCGTATACGCATCTCGCATTTGAGGGCTACCAGTATGCCAAAGAACATGGTTTGGCTAACAAATATAATGACCGCATTCTACGGGCGTTTTTCCAAGAAGATCGAGACATTAGCAAAGTGGACGTGTTGACGCAGTTGGCTCAAGAGATCCGGTTGGATGAAAAAGAGTTTAAACAAGTCTTGGAAGCACGGAAATATCAAACAGTTCATCAGCAGGCATTGGAACACGCTCGTGAAAAAGTCGGGATCGACTCAGTACCGACATTTATTATTGGTGAACGCATTTTGTCAGGTTTATTGAGCAAAGAAAGCCTAGAGCCGGAGATTAATGCAGCAATTGAGCAAACAGAGCTAAGTCTGTAAATAAGGTAAAGGGTTAGTATCAAACCCGATCTGATTCGAGTGCAATAGTATTGGTATTTACGGTCGTGCAGCAGATTGTGCAGCAAAGAAGTGTGGGTTTGGTAAAATCGAGAGAATAATTGTCAGATGCTCACTTAAGGCTGTAAATTAGGGGAGGCTAATTCCGGATGATATGTCCACACAATTCGCCGCAGCTTGGGCAACTGACGTGCAAAGAAAATCGCTATCAGGACACATCTTATTCCATTAACGGCTACGGTTGTGGGCGCGCCAATGAAACTAACGGGGGTACCCTGAAACAAATTTCTAAGCGAGATCATGCCGAGGAAGGACTAGATGTAGATCCTCATCACCCGTCCTCGCACCTCATCCTGAACGAGAGTTTGAATTATGGTATTACTAGAAGCCGATTGTAATAGTGAGCCAAAGCCAATGATAGCGAGCAACACAGCAGAGAGCCAGATCGACTGGGACACAGAAAAGGCAATCATTCCCAACCCGTAAATGATAGGGGCGATCGCCACAAACCGTCCCAAACCTCGCACCTCTCGACGCAGACTAAGTTGAACGGCAGCGATCGGCGAACCCACCCCAGATGCTGCCATCAATAGAGCCAATGTATTTGCATCCCCATGCAGGATTTCATTGGAAAAAATGGGGAGAATGACTACAAAATTAACGCCGAGGAAGCTCACCAGTCCGACCATGATCGAGATAGAGCGAATAGGAGCGAATCCGAAGGCATAGACAAATCCCGCTTTCAAATGCTGCACAATGCTGGCAAACGTAAAGGATGCCCTAGAAGAGTTTGGTGTCTTGGGTTTGAGCCGCATGGCGATGAGAGCGAGTAAAACCGCAACATAGCTGATCCCGTCAATCAGAAAGCAGTAGCCTGCACCAACGCTGGCTAGCAGAAGCCCACCGATGGCAGAACCAACTAATCTTGCCCCGTTAAACATGGAGCAATTGAGGGCGCGCATTAATCAGATTATCTTTGCGCTCCACGATCTCCGGCACAAAGGCTTGACGAGTCGGGGCATCGATGGCATTCACGATGCCTTAAAACTGGCTCAGTGCAATGATGTGTCAGATCTCAATAGCACCCGTCAAGGTTAGGATTGCTAGTGCAAAGGACTGAAGCATCGATAGGGTTTGAGTAACGATGAGTGTGTGCTGGTGGTGCCAGCGATCGCTCAACACCCCTCCAAAGGGAACCAGTACCAGATTGGGCACCTGGCTTGCAAAGCCCACAATTCCCAGTAGCACAGGTGATTAGGGATTGTGGTAGACAAGCCAAATCATCGCCACCATCATTATCCAGGCAGGGCGAGGGAAAGCCCCTGACCTAGAAAAAACAGTCGATAATTTCTCGACTGACAGGCGGGAAATGAGAGTGACTGTTTGATGGAGTTCAAGGGTTGGTGTACCTTTCAAGATCAATATGCATATTCAAATATTCAAAGCATTTGAACGCCACCACTGACAGGCAAATACGCCCCAGTGATAAATCTTGCTTCGTTAGATGCTAACAATAGAATTGCCCCTGCAACATCCTCTGGCAGTCCATTCCGCTTTAACGGCACCATTTGAGCAGAAGCGTTTTTATGTTCTTGAGGTAATTGGGCTGTGGCATCGGTCAAGGTTAGTCCAGGCGAAACGACATTAGCACGAATTCCGTGAGAACCGAGTTCCAGTGCCAGACTTTTGATGAAGGCATCTAATCCAGATTTGGCGGTGCTATGAGCGATAAAGCCGAATCCTGGATGGCGAGATAAGCCACTGCTGACGGCAATGATAGTGCCTTGCTTGTGTTCCATCATGGAGGGAACAACCGCTTTGCAGGGGAAGAACGCCCCTTTCAGTTCTCCCAGCAATTTTGCTTCAAAGTCTTCCCAGCGGTAATCCACAAAGGGAGCCATTGGGAAATTCGCGTTGGCATTAATCACCAGCGTATCAATGGCACCCAGAGTATCTGAAACCTTTAGCACCATTGCATCTACTTGTTGTGGATCGCGCACATCGGCTTTGACTGCCACTGCCCGACCGCCATCGGATGTAATTGATTCAACAACTTCCTGAGCCGCTGCTGCATTGCCATAATAATTCACGCCAACAGCGGCACCATGTTGTCCCATTAATTTAGCGGTTGCCGCACCAATACCACGACTCGCGCCTGTAATTAGAACAACTCGATTGCGCAGCAACTGGGTAGTACTTGAAGCTTGTTGAGGTTGGTTCGTAACCATAATTTTTTCCTTTTATTTTGTTAGGGCTTTAATAACGCTCTTCCATTACTCTAAAAAAGGAAAAGTCGGTAATGGCTCAAACCTGTTAATCGCTCTCTGAGATTATGCTACGAGCGCTCGTAAGTGTTGAGCGAGAATGGAACTATGGTTGTTGAGCCTGTTTGCTGCCCAGATTGTAACAATATAATATATGTAGTCTTCCTCTATCACGCAACAATCTCAGATCTAGAGCAACACCTTTGAGCTATTACCCGACGTTCAATTGCAGTTGATTTCGGACTACTCACAGGTTTTTATCTTCTCTTTTGATTAAATTAACTGCTGGATAAAATTAAAAACTCTCGGAAGATTCTGCCATGCTGTACTAGTTGGTTTCTATCTATGTACGTAGAGTCCAAAGACACTACCACCAAATAGAACGTAATCCAGGTGAGTTACTATAAAGTAAGAATCATGTACGTAAATATAGAGCAGTAAGTACTTGTTCTTTCACAAAACTCACTTTTAAAATGCTGACCTACAATCACCACGAGCGCAAGTATTTTAGTTTAATTTGGTGTCAGCTTATTTCAAAGTCGCATTAGTAGTAATCTTAATATTATTTGGCTGACTTTTCACATTTGGCAAACAGATGAATTTGTGGGTAGCTTTTGACTACCCTAGTAATATACTCTTTCCAAGTTAAATCTAAAAGAATCTCAAGCTGAAACTCAAACTCGGTCAATGGCCGCTAGAGGTAATAGCTTTATTATCTTCGGTTTCTTCTGGTTTGCGCTGCCATTTGCCATCTTCACCTTGCTCGTACTTTGCCTTGAGACTGTTCCACCCTACACTTTTCGCAGCTTCTTCATCCATACCGTCTGATTGAGCGCTATTAAATGCAGCCATAAATATCTGCTGAGCGTGTTCTGGTAGTTGTTCTTTTATTTCTGAAGGTAATTCCTCAAGTTTACTGTAAGGCATAAAATCCTCCTCTACTCAATCTTTGTCCCAATCTTAAAAGAAGGAAATTTATATTTCCTCTTTCTGTTAGTAGAGATACAGAATTTAGACATTTGTTAAATTCTATACAGTAAAATTAAATAAAAATAAGCTGAAATATTTTCAAGCAGCTATAAGTACAATCTGCTTTTCTCACAACCTTACTCAAATCACTCGTTTAAGTCTTTCTCAAACAGAATTTTTAGTACTCTGAAAAACCGAAGGCGTTTTTTGAGCGAAGTAACTAGTGCATTAAGGGATAATAATTTTGCAATAATTGAGCGGGCATTTTTTAGGCTGAAACCCTTGAAAACATTGGATGGATTTTTGTGACTTACATTGCGAGGTTAATAAATAAACCACTAGCACTAGTTGAACGTTTAATTTTTGGAGAAATTTGACGAGTAGGAAACCTCAACCTATGCAGCTGGTTTAGGGCTTGTCAAGAAATAACTGTTACAGGCAAACCTTTTAAGGTTAGGAATTCCCAGATAATATTTCTGCCATAAGGCGAGTGGTGAATCGAAAAGTTTGATTGCTGCGTATGAAACATTGCAAAGCCGTCGTGGTGCTTAGTCGTCACAATTGCATATTCCACTCCCAAGCGTTTTGCTAACTGCGCCCACTCAATGGCGTTGTAGTTCTACTAATTGAAGGTTGTTGCTGGGCAGTGATACTCATTAACCGCGATATTAGCGATATTACCTGAGAGCAGTAAGCTATCCACACTGCCGACGATTAACTACGACAAGTCACCACCTAGCCGTGAACTGTGTCCCCAATGTACAAACATCCCAAACAGAGTAGTGCCAAACTAAGTTGTCATATCTGCATAGCTAGGAACCGTTTGCCTGATTAAGATTACGCCAAGACGCAGCTACTCGCAAATTTAAGCAGAAACATTAGCTGTCAACTGACAACGACCCAAGCGTAGCTAATGACTCCCAAAATTGCTATACCAACAATTGTTTCTCTTTGCTCATTTAAAAGATGGTAAAAGCTATTAAGAACATAGTCTAATGCCGCCCGACGACTTCTACCTAATTCAACCATCAGCGATTGAACCCTCGCATCTACCTCTTCAATAGAAACTTCACCTTTTTGGTAAGCAACTTCTAACTCATTTAACTTGCACCAGTATTCTTTTGTGTCTTCTAGAAGGTTAGGAAACATAATTGAAGATATGTTTAATAATATTAACTTTCATTACAATCCTATCGTGCCAGCTGAAGCAGATGGTTCTGTCGATTTGGTGATATTTTCCTTAGAAATAAGAGTCGAACTATATAAGTTGAGCTATATAAATAGACATAACAGGCGCAGAGGACATTATTGTTGTTTCCCAGGAGTTGACCTAGCGCTACAATGTGAGGCTCCGGCGATATACCTAAAAAGTATATGGTTCAACTGAAATTTGAAAATTTGGTTCCCCCATCAAAGGGGTAACAGCAAAAGCGAGGAATTGAATTTAATAATCATGCAGTGCTTCCACCAGCGATCGCACTGGTTTTATCGCCCTTGTTCATGATGTGGGTTTGGCTGCTTCTTACCCAGATGCAGATTAATCACTAGCAGCGCTCTTAATTCACTTGCGAAGGCAGACAAAAAGATATTCTGGCAATATTCCTGACCCTGGCATCTGGTGAATTCTAGTTGCGGCTAGTGTTGGATGAGTGGTGAATTAATCAAACTCCAATTAGACTCCAACCATGCATCAATCACTGTTCATCCTTCCACCAATAAATGGATTGAGGGGTCTGTTGAAGATTTCATTGCCCTAGAAGAGTGCTGCCCGTCGAGCTTTGGGGATTGACAGACATTGGATGTTGGTATTTGTTGGCATTGCATTGCAGCGCCATCGTTATAGCAGTTAATAAATGCTCTAAAACAGTAGGCACGATCGCTGCATCTGAGTGTGCAACCATTTATTTGAAATGCACTCGTTCAATGCACCTGTGCGATCGCTTACAAAGAATTTTCTCATAGGAGATCGCCTTATTCAATCCCAGCCTTGGGCGTTCGTCCTTCTTGAGTCACAGCTCTTGATATCTGGGGACAAATCCAAAACCTTATACTAGTGCTTAAGCTCAAATGCTAAGCGTAAATACATCTGCTTTGACTTCTTTTAGCTGTCTAAAATTATTCCTGACTATTTGTAAAGAAATATTAAGCTGATAGATGCCTGATGCGGAAATTGCAACTAGTCGGTGTAGTTGAAACCTGGTGAATTAAAAGCCAAATCTTATTGCTTTTTATATAGGGATGTTGTGTTTGTCTTGGCAAGACAGATTAACAGTAGCAAGCAATTTGGCATTAATTAACACCTGTGTTTTTCGCGGAGCTATCGAAATGACAGTGATTTTTGGTACGACTGGTAACGATTTCTTAACTGGTACCGAGCAAAACGACAGCATATTTGGCTTAGCTAGTAATGATAATTTGTCTAGTCTTGGAGGTGACGACGCTTTGTTTGGTGGAACGGGTGATGACAGTTTAGATGGTGGTTTTGGTAACGATGGCCTGTACGGTGGCGATGGGAATGACAGCATTGGCGATTCATCTGGGGGTGAAGATATCTTATTTGGCGGGGCTGGGGATGACAGATTGTATGATTCTAGTGGTAACAATCGCTTATATGGCGACGATGGTAACGACACTTTGCAGAGTTTTGGCGGTAATGACACTTTAGTTGGCGGATCTGGAAACGACATACTTGATGGCACTTTCGGAAATAATCGGGGCAGTGAAGAAATTGATGTTTTAACTGGAGAAGCCGGAAAGGATACTTTCAGTCTTAAGGATGGTCTTGTTAAAGCTTTTATTGGCCCTTCATATATTGGCTCTGGCAATAATGACTATGCCTTAATTACTGACTTCAACAAGGGTGAGGACGTAATCGACCTTTCACGGTATGAGGTTACTTTTTCGGGTCCATTCACAACATCGAAACCTGTTGAATATAGCTTGGGTGCATCCCCTAGTGGTTTACCTCAAGGAACAGGAATTTATGTTAATAACTTAGGGACTCAGCCAGATATGATTGCTGTCTTGCAAGGCGTTTCCCCAGAATCTTTAAGTCTAACTGAACCTTATTTTCAAATTCTTTAGAACCTCGTCTAATTAGTTTAGTTAAGGCTGTCACTGGTAAAAAATGTAGTTCTGCTAAAGTAATTGGCACAAACAAGTAGCAAGAGATCGCACTAGTGAGCGCTTGCTATATGCTATATGAGTCTCCCTCATGAGTGCGATCGCAGAGTTGAGATCAATAACTAAAACGCAACAATTGCAAAAGCTGGAGCAAAAGTCATGGAAGAAGTCGATTGTCTCGCAGTATGTAGCCGGAAGTACTACTCCATGATTCAAATTGCACACATTTTGGAATAAGGATTTTTACGTTTTTATCTCCACAGCAGAAGTGGAAAATTGTATCTTTTTGAATAATTTTAACTTCCAACTTCCGACTACATACTTGCTTTTGGTCATCTCGCCCGTGATTTGGTAGCAGATGACTTTGATTTTGTCTGCGGCGCTGATTCCATAAGACACATCAGCCCTAACCCCGTTTTAGTACAAAGCGGCTTTTTTGGTTCGGATGCTGCCTGATTCCCCCCCAAACCTCAACGAATAGCAAAGACTTGCGCGGGTATGGCAAATAATCCCCAACACGAGGTTTCGTTAGCAGTAAGCCCTTGGGCTTGTAACGACATTGATATCTATGCCACGCTTTCCTGACGCACGACCATTTTTACACTTATTTGGGTTAAACGTTAACTCTAGCTTGAACAGTACTTAATGACTGATTGATATATTCATTTTGCACAATTTAATTGGGCATTCCACAAGAATAGGTGAAACCGATACAGCGTTTAGTTGTAGAAATCTTGCAGTCTAACCTAGGAATTAGCGTTGCTGCTGCGTCAACTAAAAAATTCTTTTTATCCTTGAGTTTGTTTGCACAACTACCCCTGATAGATTAACGGCAATGAAAAGTCAACGATCGCTTGCCTTAAGTTGCTCAAGTTCTAAATAAAATCAAGAGATTAAGTAGGTAGGCAGAAAAACATCTAACTATGTAAAGCTGTGTTAAGGAAGATAGCCGGAATTAAATTTAAACCGCTCAGTCGTGTAGTTTCCTTTTTTTCCTCTTGCTTCTACGCCATCGATCACTGCATAAGCAAGGTCTAACTCATCTTCAAACATCTGTCCTGCCAGTTCCTTAGCTTTAAGGTGCTGCCATTCCAATTCAATCTGGTTCATTTCGGAACAGTATTTGGGCAAAAAGAAGAGGTAAAGTCCTTTCTTTTCCCACTCAGTCCATCGTTGCCGCACTAGGGAACTGGTGTGAATCGGACCATTGTCTTGGGCGACAACAGTGATGCACCCTGTCTGGGCTAAGTGTTTTGATGCGAGAATAGCCTGCTGTTCCATCATTTTTAGATAGGACTTGCTAGTAAACGAACCAATTACTAGACCGTAAACAAAACTGATTAAGGGTTGGAATAGTCCGAGAATACTTAATCGCCGGCCCCGTCGCCGAGTTTGTTGCATCCGTTTCTGCTGCCCACGCGGGAAGTACGTATAGCTGACCGGACTCCACATACAGAAGCCTGACTCATCTAGATATTTCAGTTGAATCTCTCCGGCGGCGGCAGCCAATTCCAACATTTCCAGGTCAGCTTGCTTGAATTGTCGCTGTTGCGGGTCTTGTTTATCCCGGTAGCTCTGGCGAGTCCGCTTCCAGATCACCCCCTTTTTTTGAGAACCCGACGGATACGGTCGGGACTCAGTTGCACCTGGCGTTCACTGGCCAGTTTCTCAGATAGTTGCTGACTGTTGTAGGTACGTGGCTCTTGCTTGAGACATTCTTCTAAGTAGGCGATGTCAGTCTCTTGCCACTTAGGTTTCCCGCCTCGACCTGGAGCTTCCCACAATCCCCCCAACCCTTTGGTATTCCAGCGATGGATCGTTTCCCGTACAGTTTGGGGTGTCCAGTTGAGATAAGAGGCAATTTTCTCTACATACCAGCCGTGTGCACTCAAACGCAAAGCTTCGGCTCGGTCTTTGATGCGTTGGGGCACAGTGGTTGCACATCTTAATTCAAACAGAGTGCGGTTTTCTTCACTGGTTAGCAAGACTCTTATGCGAGCGCCCATCGAATGTCACCAGAAACGTCGGATTGTGCTTTATTCATCTTTACACAATTTGGTTTTTTGGTGCCTACCTACTTAGCAAGCCTTTTCAGTTTGAAGAAGTTTTAGTCCGAGTTCAAAATCAAATGGC
>QQTW01000390.1_pt1 | contig 27207 bp, 28 predicted proteins | sample 1904831 | NCBI WGS metagenome assembly QQTW01 (sample SAMN09435610, study PRJNA476489) | Subsurface metagenome, whole genome shotgun sequencing project. | reverse complement strand
GTGATCCGGATGAACTACCTGGGAGACTGGGGCACTCAATTCGGACTGCTTGCATTAGCATGGAACATGTACGGCAACGAAGAGGAGCTATTGCAGAACCCAATCGGCCATCTATACGACATTTACGTGCAGGTCAACAAGATCCATGGACCAGAGCATGACCAGCTCAAAGAGATGAAGGACCGAGGGGAAGACACGGCGGAAGTGTACGGGAAGAGCTTGGGCAAAAAAGCGCACGAGTATTTCCGTCGAATGGAAGAGGGGGATGAGGAAGTGTTGTCCCTGTGGCGGAAATTCCGCGAGGTCAGCATCGACCGGTATAAAAAGACATATGCCCGATTGAACATCCACTACGATGTCTACTCGGGCGAGTCTCAGATCAAGCCCGAGAGCATGGAGGCGGCGATGCAGGCGCTGACGGAGAAGGGATTGCTGGAGGAATCGAATGGGGCACAGATTATCAATCTGGAGAAATACAGCAAGAAACTCGGCAAATGTCGAGTGAAAAAACCCGATGGCACGACGCTGTATCTGACACGGGATATCGGTGCGGCCGTGGAACGGTTCGAGCAATACCACTTCGACAAGATGATCTACGTCGTCGCCATGCAGCAAGATCTACATCTCGGGCAACTGTTCAAGATCCTGGAACTCATGGGTCGCAAGGATATCGCGGATCGCTGCGAACATGTTAACTTCGGGATGGTGTTGGGTATGAGTACGCGGAAAGGAACGGTCAAGTTTCTGGATGATATCTTGAAGGATGTCGGGGAGAAGATGCACGAAGTTATGCGCGGGAATGCGGAGAAGTATGCCCAGGTGGAGAAGCCCGAAGAGACGGCGGACATCTTGGGCATTACTAGCGTCATGGTCCAGGATATGACCGGGAAGAGGTAGTTCAGTCCATCCCAGCTTTGTCTAACTTTAAATATGCATTTCGAACTGATGTGATAAATGATAACCAGGATCAACAACTACGAATTCAGCATCGACCGGATGACCTCCTTCGAAGGCGATACTGGGCCGTACCTACAATACGCGCATGCTCGACTGTGCAGCATCACCCGTCGAGCCGGCATTCCTTATGAATCGCTCCACGATGCCGATCTCTCATTGCTTACCGATTCTTCGCACGCAAATCTGCTCATTCGCGCGCTCGCTCAATGGCCCGATGTGTTCCAGAATACGCTCAAGACTCTCGAACCGGTCACGGTGCTGATGTACCTGTTTCGCATGACGCATATGCTTTCGTCGAGCTATGATCATCTGAAGATCGTGGGGAGTGAACCGGAATTGGCTCGGGCGAGACTGGCGCTGTATGAATCGGCGAAACAGGTCTTGCATTCGGGGATGACGCTGTTGGGGTTGTCGCCTGTTGAACGGTACGTGTTTTTGCATTTTTGCATTTTTGCATCCAGACAGCATCCCCCATGCCCTTTGCGGGAACGAATAGAGGCGGAAGTGATTGGGCTGATGTAACTTTTAGGATGTGAGAATGGGTACTCGATATGAGGGTGTGAGCCGTTGATCTTGGACTTCTTTTCAGATGACTTGCCCAGACGGATGGAGTAAACCTCTTATCTATGGTCAATGGACTATCATAACTGGTAGATAGACAATCAAAAGCAGAGACAGAAGCATAATGAGCACCTCAGTGGAAGGCATCTTAGCGGAGCAAAAGTCCTTATTCATCGTACGGTTGACGAAAATGAAGTATGTTCCATCCAACAGCTGGAAATAGGTGAGGAATCTCCATCGCAAGGTCCATGACGCTAGATGTCGGTCCTCGCTATACTGATGGTGAAAGCTCAGTCTTGTGACCTTATCTGCCAACCGAATGCTGTTACAACAGCGTTCATTTTCTGCGGTAGCTTATAGATATTCCCATACTGCCCAAATCGAAAGTAGATACTGCGATTGTCCCTATCTTAAATTATTAACTTAGACCCATGTCCTTGGGCTAGTTTATGGTTTCAGCTGCACTCGCTGTAATGATAGTCTACTTGAGGAAACTAATGTAATTGATTATCAACTAAGCAGTCTCAAACTGAACGATGATTAGAATCCTAGACAGCTGAGGATAGGACTTAGACTTGAAATATTGTCCACATAAGATACGACTGATATTGGAACCAGATTCTCTAGGGTGCCGTCGTCCGTCCGATTGTTGTCCCTGACAAACGATAGCTTGACATCGCAAGGCGATAGGAAGCCCAAGGTGATTTTGGCAGGCGAGCAAACGATATAAGCGTAATTGACTTGCGGGGCTAAGTAGCAAAGGGGCATCCAAGTCTTACAGTGGGGTTCGGAAATTCTGGACCCTCCCTGACATAGGACCTTGAGGCCAGGTACGATCGCTATGATTGCACCATCGGAGTGTCTTGGACATACCACAGCTACTACACCACACTTGCTATAGAAAAAATTACATTGGCCATCTCATAAGAGCTTACGTATTAGATTAGAAGTTAAACACAGAAAATTAGAGAGGTTTATTCACCGTGATGAGCTGATCAGGGGCAAGGCGGTTTTCACAGGGTGCCATTTACGAGGGTCATTCAGCGAGCAGCGACTGGTAGATTTTGTATGAGAGGGGGTCCAGAATTTCCGAACCCCACTGTATATAAGATTATTTTTTGTGATATTGTGGTGTTGTTTTCAATTGGGAGATGCAACTTCTATCTTTCGATACATTTTTCTAATTTGTTTTTGCCCTGGCATGCCGCCTGAGGGAAAGAATAAAGGGAACAGCTCATCATGATCATCATCGTATGTGTAATGAAGGTTGGGTGATCTTCATCAGAGATCCGATGAAAGGGAGGCTACTATCACCATCGTCAATGTGATGAAGATTAGGTTATAAGTTATAAGGACGACGGAGGTTCCTTCGCTGTAGGGGCAAATGAAGCTCCCTTTCGTCATAAAGCTGATGAGGATACCTTCGTCATAAGGATGATGATACCTTCGTCGAGTGGGTGATGAAGCAGTTACTGCTGAGCTCTTCCATTTATCCCATTACCCGCGTGCATGCCACGTCGTGACATGCACGCGTCAAAAGCATGCAAAGCAAGCTAAAAGTGCGGGAAGAGCAGGCTGCAGAAGCGGTTGCATATCCTCTGCATCAGTTCTGCATCCTGCGAACAGAACCCCTTTGGGGTTGTTACACCAAACCCCAAACCTAATCTACAAAATCGACGCCAAGGTTACAGATGATCGGTAAGTTAAGAAAGTCGTCATTCAAGTAAAGTTTAGGCTGGTTTGCTTAAGTTAGCTTTTCCCGACGATCGGGTTGCCGGTTATGGGGATATGCAAACTTTGATTGTTATAGGGCTGAGGTCGTTAACGATGGTGGGTAGTCGTGCATGAGGTGCTGATCAGGTGATGTATTTACTTGCGAGCCGTTGATAGCCGATTGTTGATACTCGCAGGATGGAAGGGTCTCACCAACTTCTTCCATTAGTTGGATTAGGGTTGACTACGGCTGTTCGATCAATGGATGCATAGACGCACGATAATGACCCAAGTAATATATACGGCGGATTCTAAATATCCCTATATGTTACAATTTGAATATACGGTCATGACACTCGGGTTGAAGATGAGGAAGAGACAGGGTGGAAACAGAAATACTGGGTATCACAAACGAGTGGGTAGTGGGAGAATCGAGCGAAGCAGAGAAAGGGACAGAGTCAAGAGGTATGGAGGTGTACGGTCTGCAGGGTGACGGAAAACCGATTATTGGCTTCTTTTGATATCCATGCTCCCGTCATTATCATTGTCTTTCCAGTCTATCTTGAATGTTGAAGAACGGTTTAAGGTCCAAGAGAATGGAAAGACGATGATAATGACGGGAGCATGGACATTGAAAAACGCCATTGCGGTTCTCCATAAAAAAGACAGTCGAAACTTCGGAAACCGCAAAGAGGCCAGCCAGCGATTCCCAAGTCCAAAGGAGGGTGCGTCCTCCACGTGGTGGTGACCCAACTCCCGCTCAATCACTGGATGCAAACTCCCGTCAACGAACGGTCCATCTTCACTTGGTTCTGGAACTTCCTTCTGCGCCCACGGATAACGTCAACCCACGGTCCATCTCAGCCTGGGTTCAAACCTTCTGCTCCAACGGAAGTCCTTGGTCCACCATCCAGCAGTGCTCCAAGCATCACTCAAAGTCCGTCTTGCTCCTTCAATCAACGGTCGAAGATAATCCTGCTCGGGAACCCTGGTCTGTCCTGCGTCCCAACTAGAATTCCTACCCAGTCTGGATCACATGCTTGGTCTTTCCTATTACCAACTATTGCGAGGTGACAAGACTATCGCAAGGAGCAGGGACCGGCCCAAACAGAATTGGGCGAAACCAAGCAAGGCCGTTACCTGCTCCTTCCGATAGTCTCGTCACCCTGTAATCGTCGGCAGCAATTCCCTCGGATGAATCTTGAATACCGTCCTCGGCCATGTCCTTGCCCAGCCATCGGTCCGGAGCCGGCGTCCTTGGCTGTCCCACCACGTCCATCAATGCTCCTCCAACTCCGCACCAAGAAAACAACTTGACACGGTCCCAGCATCTTGTTTCCCCTGTTTGCCATGATTCCCAATCCAGCATCCAATTCGGTATCAATGAAACCATCCTTCGTGGCCTGGCTCTGCCGTGCGAAGAGCATTTGGCTAGAGCCAAATGTCGAAAAGGTCAATCCCTCGCAGCATGTCAAAAGAAGCATGATGAATGACTTGTTCATGGAAGAACAGAGCGGGCGAGTAAGATGTTGGTAGCATAACTTCCATCCGGACAGTAACACGACCCAACGAAGAAGAGTACCACCCACGATCGTTGCATCAATGAACCTATCCCACAAGGAGCTGAAGACGTCAGAGCCATCCAGCCATTGGAGGCGACGGAGGATGTCCAGACACAATGAAAACTCTTACATCAGCTAAGTGCCCACAAAATCAATCAATAAGACAGTGATCGATGGTGTCCAGTAACTTCAAAATCTGCGTGTTGCCAGCTTATTCGACTCTTTTCCCCGGCGGCAATTTCAATTGTTGTCAGACCCGACCTTCGTTCAATCGAGCTCAAGTATGCCGCCTCCGACCCGAAGATTGTTTCTGGAGGGCTCTGTTCTTCCTCATCGGCAGTCTTGACAAGCTCCACGTATTTTTTGGACTCTAAACCACCAGTGTCATCAGTAACTGCTCGATACAGCCATACCTCCCATTCAGACGCATCCATGTTCTTGGTAAACCATTCATTGACTCGCTGGCGGGTGCTGAGAGGTACGTCACGGGACGGGTCAAGAGGAGGTACGGAGCCGCCGTTTTGGGTGTCCGGCAGGAACGGCGTCCTTTGCGATTTTGCCAACCCATAGATGCCTCCTTCCTCCGAGCCTGCTGATGAGTTGAAAGACGACAGCAATCCTTGTCGCCGCGCTTCTCGACCCAGATTTCTGATGTCGGCTTCAGCTGCATCGAGCTCATCCAAGCATTGACCCCACTCGCCGGCGAAATAAGTTGCGAACGAATCTCGGCCAGCACCCGAGAATAGCCGACTCAGATTTCCGTGATCGTTTCCCGAAAGGTGATCGTAGTAACCAAGCAACAAATTGATCATCCTCTCTCGGAGCGAGTTGGCATCTCCGAGCCGGGTGTAATAGTCGTTCAGTAGAGGGGGCAACTCAACGATACTTTGAGTCGTCTGACTGCTAACCGACGGCAGCGAATGACTAGCTTCTCGACTGAGTCTTGATGTCTGGATAGCCTTCGGCTGGCCTTGCAACAAAGCGTCGAACCGGTTCATGAATTGTTGAATAGCCTTCTCAAACTTGAGCTCGGTCCCTTGAAGCTGGTCTTCCAACCGATCGTATTCATTTCCCAACTCCTGCACCGAATCCTTAGCTTGTTGCAACTCCTCAAAAAGTACCAGCAAATGTCTTGAATTCGGTACTCTGTTCACAATCGGCAGCCATAGCTTCGGAGTCAGCTTGGCCAGGATACGGATGAGCTGCTCTAGCTGAGCACCGAATTGTCTCCTCTTCCCATAGGTTTTCAACCTAACTCCTATCAGCCGCCTCCTCTTTAACGAAATTCCCTCTTTGGCTTCATCCAGATCCGGACGACCAGGGAAGTAGCTGTCTAGTACAATCACCTGGTCATTTTGATCACCGTACCCACTATGGCGCTTCTTGCCATTTATCAACGCTGAGCCGTTGGGGGCTTTTTTAAAAGATGGACTCGACGGATGCTGCGTGCCATTGGCGGGAAGATTCCAGATGGCCGATGTGGTTGCCTCCTGTGTGCCGTCGTGCTTCTCATCCATAACTTCATCCCGGAGTCGAAGTCGATCGTTGAGGCAAGTTGAAGCTGAAAAACTATCGTCAGCAACTGACGAGACGACGTACATCGAGCACCGAACAGGAAAGCAGAAGCTGACCAGCGACTAGCACTCTGGTCCGTCAACTAACCGGCCACGTAGCCAACGTAGATTGGGAGCTTGCAGTCCCTCAATGTGACGACCACGTAGTCTTGTTCCTTTGGCGGGATCCAATCCGAGACACTTGCCGTTAGTAGTCAAATTTCCAAGTGGATCCGCCAAACGAACCGGGAAGAATTACACATACAAATCGAGCTGCCGGCTCAAACAAGGGGGATGATGGCTGTACGACGGCATTCCTCCGCCGCGTTGCAAAATCTGGCCGCCGTGGATCCGCCAGGGATTGCCCCCACGGCCAAGGGGCCAACATGTCGGCTGACATCGTACGGGATGGTGCAAACGACGAAATGTGATAGGGACAGGGAGGTGCGCATCTGCAGAGCCGCCTCCGACCTCAGCCGGGACTTATGTCCTCTCCGGGTCGGGCAACTGATCGGGAATGGCGTCCGCAACTGATGCGGCTCTGCGAGAATTGCGCCAACCAGGCTAAGAAACTTGTCGAAAAAGCACTCGGGCGTGCAGCAACTCCCCACGCTACTGAAACTCCCGGGACACGCTAGCCAATAGCCTATCGCAGAGAGGAGCTACGTGGAGCCGATGCGCGCGCGGGATGTTCAAGGCAAGCTCGGTGAGTTCAGCCGTCTGTTCGCAGCAGTTTTGCCTTTCCTGCGGGACATACTCGTACATATCTGCCCAATGCTGACCAGGCTGAATCCAGTTAACCGGGGTTTCACAGGACGAGGATGTTGCGCTCGCGGCTCTGTCGTCCTTGTAGAGCTACCAGTTGTGGAGGGGATGACTGCTAGAGGACGAAAAATGAGAGGACGATGACCATTGGACATCATGTTGCGAGCTTGCGGTTCAGGAAAGATCTTTGATCCTCTAGCAAGTATGACTTCTTTATGGCGTGCGCCTAGTCGATTGTAAGACTTGCAAGAACCAATGACTAACTGGTGTCCTAGGACAACCAAGGCCTGCTGGGCGGCTACAGGAGTGTAGCAAGCTGGTCTAGATGGGCATGACCTATATTGAAATTGAATAAACCATGTTAGGTCATGGAGGGCGAAGATATCTAAGATATCGAACGTCCTATAAATATGAGGATCTGGTACAAACATAGATTGTATTTTGGACATATTGGAGGCTCTGTCGATGACCATACGACATGGGTCCTTCTTGCACGGGCTGAGAGGCAGGTGCATGAAGCAGCATTGTGGGCTGCATACATGCCTTATCACCTGCTCGGTCGAGTCCACCATGAGAGTGGTTCGCATTCATGTTCGAGTGGGGGATAAAAAGGCAACATAAAAGGGCTGCGGCGCCCTTGGAAATGATGGCCCGGGCTATTGCGCAGTCAATGCCTCAATAGCTGAATCGCCATGGCGGATCATCAAGGGCGCTGGCCAGCTGGTTACGTTGGTCTGTACCATTTACCCATCAATAACTCCAGACCCCTCTCTGAGTACTCGAGCTCTAGATGAGAACGGCCAACAGAGCGCTCCGAGCGACCAATATCCTTCGAACAATCCAGGCGTAGCACCCTATCAACAACAACATCCTAGCGGCTATCAAACCTATCCTGCCACAGCGAGCCACCCTCAGCTCTTTGGCAATTTTGCGGCGTCGGCCAATGCGTTCTCGGCCCCAACTGGTCACCCCCAGTCATGGGGCAGCCACGCATTCCCGGACGTGCAACCAGCGGTTGCTGCTCCAGCGTATCCGACCGGCCAACACCCAATGACACACATGCCGTACAACTCGGTCGGCAGCAACTCATCCTTTCAGGGTACTCATGGGTCAACAACAAGCGGTAATAGTGATGTGACGGCGGGTTTCCCTTATGCCTATCCAGGTTTCGACAACACGCAACGACCGGAAGCCAATGCTTCATCAGCTCAGGGACATAATCATCATGTTTCCGGTCCTCCCTTCACGTCGTCGCAGACTCCTTCTCACAACCTTCCCCAACAACCAGCTCACCCGAACCCACAACGTCAACCAACGAGACCGGGTGCTAGACCGCCTCCAAAGTTGGGTAAGTTTCACTTCCGTCTAGGACCTCCAAATCACCTCATGGAAGCTTTGCAAAACCATTTCAACCACATCACTATCAAGAACACGATCAGGAAAGAAAAGTGGCGGATATGTTCTGGGGATGGGCGTGTCATGAGCTGAGCTTGCCCTCCCTTCAATCCCAAACATGACCGTCGGCTCTCGGAGCTGAATGGGTCATGATCTCCCTATATGAATAAGCAGCTACAGCTCATTGGGTTTTCATTCTGTTGCTTGGAAGATTGTACCTTTTGTGGATCTCGAAGCATCAGCCGCTCATGGACCGCAGAGCTCAAATGTTACCACGCGAAGACGTTCAAAGTCGGCTTGGTACGTCTCTCACCCCAAGCCACGGACGCTGTCATCTGTGATCGTGCTTACAGCTCTTAGATGTTTCTCACGTGGCATATCGAACCTGACGGAAACAACCGTCGCCGACGCGGTGGGCGTGGACCCACGACTGTTTCGGACTACTCGCACGTCTTCAGGCCGGCGGACCTTCAACCATGGGAGGGTCGTCGTCGAATGGTTGTCGTCAAGGCCTTTGACCGACACTGCACCTGTTTGTGAGATACCTTATCAGATTGGTGATCTCGTGTTGACAACAAGGATCAGGCCAGTACATACGTACAAGGGGCAAGCGACTACCAAGTACGGGTTGGAGCCTCAGACGCACGCAGTCATTTACACCAGAGGAGCTGAACCAAAATTGATCGAAGGTGAGGAAGAGTTGGAGAAGAAGCCAATCGAGGTGGTGCCGTTTAGCGACAACATCGAGCTAGAAGAAGCCAGTCGGATCAATTTCGCCTCCCCCCATACGGTGCATTACAACCAACCCATTCAGCCACTTGGTCGGGTTGCAACGAACTCTAAAGACAATCTTCGGGCCTACTATGCTGAGACGTTGGTCCCTGAATCCGACAGTGACGTCGACTCGCCTAGTGCATCCCTGGTGTTGCCTACTTACAGCGCGCCAATGTGACTGAGCGACCAGCTGCGGGTATAAAGATTGGGAATGATCACCGGGCAGGGGAGGGCTTGCGTCTCTTCGCCCGAAATGCTCCTGAAGAGTTAACTCAACAATTTCTTGTTCGTCGTGGATATTCCGCTGTTCTTGGCCGTCTGGACGACTTCTCGGCCTATACGTCCCTATCCGACTCGTCCACACCGACTCACGAATTACGACAGAAGTTTCAAACGAAACTTTTCTTCAACAATTACGTTCACAACTACGACTCTCGGATTTGTTTGTCCCTTTCCGTTATTGTCCTGCGCCGCGATATATACGGGTTCCCTTTGTTGAAGCTTTCCGTTGCGACTGATGCGACTACAACGATTTCTTTGGATCACGAACGCTTCTTCTGGCTATGCCTCTCTCCTTCTGAAATTGACTCCACGAAACGATACGACAGGATGCTTTGAACGGTAGGCAACGAAACATACGACGTTATTTGGAATTGCTTTTCTTAGTTATATATGCCAATACACGACGTTATGCCCAATGAGAACATGTGGGTCAGAAACTCCCGTCCACAGGCTAACTTGACACCATCACAGCTCCAGAGCTCGATAATACATCCCTACAAATGATTGACGCCCTTAACAATTGAAAGCCATTCCAGATATTCAAGACTCCGCGGTGAGCAACCGTACGTTCAAGCAAGACGTGCATAGTGCACATCTCAATTTACTGCTTTTACGTAGAATGTCAGGAGTTGGCATAATTGAATCAACAATGATGTACGCTACGTTAAAGAACATGATCATCACTATAGTAACTAGACGTCTATTAGGCACGTGGCTGGCTAGCTTGAAGCTAGGCAGAAGGCGAGGAGGAGGGTAGATTTCGCTATATTAATTCTAGCTGTTCTATGGACGAATTGGGAGCTCCTATAGACGCTTAACTCGAGGTCTTGACTCGAGTCAGGAGCCCTTCTAGCCGCCTCGATCCCGGCGGGTAACCGCTCGCCTGTACAAGCCCATATAGCAGCCTATATAGGAACGTCTAGACCTCGACTGCTAGGCTCGTTGACGACTAGATTCAACAATCACTCAGCTGAAAGGATCACTTGAATATTGGGTAGTTGCAATCTCTGACATTTGCTTGCCGCTAGCCACAGACGCTAATGTCTAGGTCTTAATGATGGTCCTCCCAAGCGTTCAAATGATCATCTGATGTCCACAGACATTTACCTACTCTGGAGAGGTTGGTACATTTCTTTGGAGTTGTCATCAAGCTTGTAGTGTTGAAGTTCCGGTTCTTTGACTTTTCTGCGTCTTTAGCGGCGTGCGCGGCAGGGGCGGCCATTTTGCACAGTTAAGGTTTCTGCCGAAAACCCGCCTTAACCGCCGCACCACCGTCCTTGGTGAACTTATCAAATCCCAGCCCCACCAAGCACCGATATCAGCTTAAAAATGAAGCGCAAGCTGGACGTCGACAATGTCCCAGTCCCGCCAATGAATGAGTCTCCGAAAGAAGATGGCCCTAGCTTCACGGACTACGGGCTCGACGCTCGGCTGCTTCAAGCAATATCAAAGCAACGATTTGCGACTCCGACTCCAGTCCAGGCTAAGGTCATCCCACTCGCTTTGGCAGGGAAAGATATTCTAGGTGAGAGCAAAAACAATATGCTGTGGACGAATATGCTGATGATCCACTAGCTCGGTCGAAAACTGGCTCTGGCAAGACTGCAGCATATCTTTTACCTATCCTGCAATCTATATTGCAGCGAAAATCTGTCAGTGCAACTTGATCCGACATAATTTATATGTACGGACTGACTCTCTGAGTGTAGGATGACGATGGAGAGAGTAACATCTCGGCTCTTATTCTCGTGCCGACCCGAGAACTGGCCGAACAGGTTCTCAAAACAGTCACCTCTCTCACCGCCTACTGTGCTATAGATATTCGGGCGATCAACCTCACTCACAAGGTCTCTGATGCCGTTCAGAGATCTCTTCTAGCGGATCTGCCTGATATCGTCATTGCGACTCCTACACGTGCCTCAAATAACATCAAAAATGGCTCATTTTTTACGAAGCATATTACCCATCTGGTCATTGATGAGGCAGACCTGGTCATGTCTTATGGCTATGAAGAGGATCTCGAGAGTACCCCCCAGGCGCTGCCAAAGGGCATACAGACGCTGCTCATGAGCGCGACGCTCAATACTGAGGTTGATACCGTCAAGTCACTGTTCTGCAAAGATCCAGCAGTGGTGGAATTCAACGAGAAAGAGGACGAGGGGGGAGCTCTCAGTCAATTCGTTGTGCGGTGAGTTTACCAAGCTCAAGCTTAGTTGGGTTAGTAGCTTATCCATATTAGATGCGCCGAAGACGAGAAATTCCTCTTGGTCTACGTCATCTTCAAGCTGAAGTTGATCAAGGGAAAATGCATCATCTTCGTGGGAGACATCGATCGGTGTTATCGATTAAAGCTATATCTGGAGCAATTTGGGATCAAGTCATGTGTCCTGAACTCGGAGCTCCCAGTCAACTCACGTATCCACGTGGTGGAAGAATTCAACAAGAACATCTACGACATCATCATTGCCACGGACGAACAAGAAATAGCCGGGAAGAGCATGAACGGGGAACAAAATTCGAAAGGGCAACCGAATGGCAGCAAGCAAACCAACGGAGACCCAACAGACGCCCCAAGAAAGAGAAGAAAGAAAGACAGACGAGACACTGAGTACGGCGTCTCCCGAGGAATCGACTTCAAGAACGTAGCTTGTGTGCTGAACTTTGACCTCCCCACTTCATCCACCTCCTATACGCATCGCATCGGTCGGACCGCCCGAGCCGGTAACAGCGGCATGGCGCTCTCCTTCGTGATACCCCGCGACCTCTACCGAAAACACAAATCGACCAGCATTCCCTCGACCAAGAACGACGAAGCGGTGCTCGAACAAATCATTGCCGACCAGCGCGAAAAGGGCAAAGAAGTGACTCCCTACCAATTCGACATGAAGCAAGTCATAGCCTTTCGCTATCGCATGGAAGATGCTCTACGCGCCGTCACCGGTCTCGCCGTACGCGAAGCCCGAGCGCGCGAGATCCGCCAAGAATTACTCAAGAGCGAGAAACTCAAACGCCACTTTGAAGAGAATCCCTCGGATCTACATCATCTTCGACACGATAACGAATCCCGAGCAGCGAGGATTCAGTCCCATATGAAACATATCCCGGATTATCTTCTCCCGGGTATGAACGTCGATGGAGGTCTGGCCCCAGTGGGGTTGGGAGGCGCGGGAGTTACGCTGCAGAGTCTGGCCAAGAGGGATGATAGTGGAGATGCAAGTAGTAAGGGTAAGAAAAGCATTGGGATTCAAGAGGCGAAGAAACTCGCTCGGGGATCGCGTGACGGACAAGAAAAAGAGAGACGACCTCGACGCGTCGGCGCGAAGAAAGGTCCAGGTTTGCTTCCAGGTGGGAAACGCAGGATCGATCCGTTAAAGAGCTTTAGCGCGAGACCTTCGCGATAATCTTGCGTGGACTGTACGAGTAAAGTATAGTTAGCCTAGAAAATGAAGTATTCGCGTAATACCTGAATCTCTAATGCTCAGCTCTATGAAGTGCTCTCCCAGAAGCCTGTCTACGATCGGTATATCTTGGGTTGGCTTTTCAAGCGGGAGAAGCTGAAGCTATTCCATGGTACAATTCTAGGCATGATCGGATACTTGATCGAGGCAGCTCTGGGTTCTCAAGACGGTCAAGACAGTCGGTAGAGTATGTATGCTCCAAACTCATGCTCAACAGGTGGAGGTATTTCAAACACCACACTGGACATATACGCACATATAGGCTAGGATCAAGACTTGGAGTAAGTAACGAGAGTGGCATCGAAAGAAGGCATGTAAATGCCGATGCGTCGAAACGAAGGATGAAACTCCTGCGGTCTGCTAAGTTTGCCTGCCCCATCACATGCGATTGCTCAACGAGCGCTGAGAAACAAAGTAGAGCGAGTTGCCATTCCATCAGTCTGCCAAGTCCTGCTCTAGGTCCACTTTCTACTAGAGTAAAATAAAAGGTTCTTTCGTAGTTTCGGATCCCGCTAATCCTCCTTCGCTTCATCATCGACCGTCGATGTCACGACGTCCAACCACGGACAGGCCGCCGCGGAACGTCTTTCGGAGATTGTGGTTTTGACATGGCGTTCCAAAGTCAGCAACGATATCCACGTTGATTTTCTCATGTGCCCAAAATCACGCGGTTGCCGGTTGGCGTCCAGCAGCCTGGCCGGCTGAAGGTCACGATCCCGTAACATTAGTTCGCGTGTGACAAGACCGTCGGACATTCCGATGATCAGCGTCTGCAGACCGCGCCAGGCGCCAGTCCATTCAATCCCCTCCCCGTAGTCGTTCCAGTACAATGCGCGCAGCCAACGATAACAACCCTCGAGATCGAGCCACTTCAGACAATAGGTCGCCTTGCTGAATCGACGGAGGAGATTCGCGGCTCTGGACTCGTCGGTCACGGTGTTAGGGGTCAGACATGGGATGGGCCAGTACGCGAGAGAGAGGTGGGTGATGGTCGCCAAACTGGGACCGAGCGAGAGCAGGTCCGACCAGGAGATGGTCGAAGGCGGATGAGAGAGCATGAGATGTGTGAGATTGCAGAAACGGAATGGGCTGGATGAAATCGAGCTGTGCACCCATGCATCGTCGCAGGCTTCCCATGAGTCTCCGTCCTCTTCGTCCGCTGCTGGTTCCATGAGAGGATCCGGGTCACCTGACTGGTGCCTGCTCATCTTCAAGTAGCTCTTTAATTGCTTCACGGTGATCGAACGACCAATGGAGCGAGATAGGTCGAGACAAGTGACGTCCTCATTGCAAGCCAAATCCGGGTCCTCATCCAGAGTGGGGAACAGCATCCGTAGGTCGCCTATCGTCAGGCCGCGTTCCGGACCATGAACCGCGATATATTCCAGCAGTTGATATTTGAGTTGGATGGGAAGGTAACCCAGGTGATGTTGATTGTAGATGGCGTGTAGATCCCACATCTGCGCCAGTTGCTTCAACGCCAGATGCTGCAAGCTGTCTTTGACAGGCGCATCAAATCCTGGACAACGACCGAGACGAGTCGGTCTTGTTCGTATGATCTGCCATTGCTCGTCGAATTTTTGTTCTGTCGTCTTCAACTGGTTGCGCGACTCGACCGCGTTGGAGGTCAAGGTCGAGGTTGACCAGCTGGGCGGCGGCGCCGGACCCGGTGGACGCCTCAATGGCCTGTTGTCATTCTGCATCGCTGGTTGTCGCTCATGACCGTCCAGAGGGATTGACGATTCTAAGCTCGGTTGGGTGGTATCAAACGAGCTTAGGCGACTTGATGGAGCCTGACTCTTGCGCAAATGCGAGAGCAGCTCGTTGACCGACGGTGCGGAGACTTCGCCATCTTTGCGTGGCGAGGCCGGACCCACCGACCTGGATAATGATGGATGGACGGTGGGAGAAGGTTTGGTGCTCTTGAAGCCTTGACGTTTCTTGGGCATATGGTTACGTGCTGGGAAGATGCAATGTCCGCTGCAAGACTCGAGGTGACTCGATCCAGCCTCCCATGCCTCCTCAATGTTGGATTGCCCCTCGTTTGGAAGATTTGAGGATGGCCAAAATTTCGTCGAACGCCGTTCTGACGCCCAACCCCAAAGCTGTTGTCACGCCTAGGGCGGCTCTGCCGTGCTCACATAATCCGATTATCTCACGTGACATATATAACACGAGAAGGGCTTCCGAATCACGTGTCTCGGCCCAGAGCCGCTTACGCTCATGACCGAGTTTGCCCGGCGGTGCACTCGTGGTGTTAAGTTACACTGCGCGCAATAGACAGCCTGCCAGCAATTGATCGCTCCTCCGCCCCTTAACTTATCATCCCCCCATCCAACCTATGAAGACGTGATTGACCTTCAAACTGTTCCGAATCACGCTCCGAACAGTTCTTCGAACCCGTCTGTCCCTCCCATGTCCTAGTAGTCACGCTACAATATCGCCTTGTAAGTCTTGGTGTTAGAGCTGTAGAAAATGGGCACTCTGAACCATTATCAACGTCCAATATGGAAGCGTGATGCGGCATGAAACTGACATTCTTGTAGTTTTGAGGTTGTCTAAACATCCCATTCTATCCGTCTCATCGTCGGCGCGCGTAATGACGCCACACGAACGGCCGCCGGATGAGGCTCGGCTGCCGACCACACAAACGTCGCATCCCTCAAATCCCATCCCCGAAGAGCCGTCGTCCAATGTCGAGCTACATGTATCGCCACATTCACTGCACCACTTCTCGGGCTCATCCCAACAATCCTTAACTTCTTCGTTAACGCCTAGCGACTCCGACTCGCCCTCCACCCCACAGAGCGAACCAGAGGTCGAAGGGGCCATTGACAAGCTTCGTCATGCTCGGACTGTTGGCATCAGTTTTGATGTGCCAGATAATGAGCCAGTGTCTGCCAAGGTAACGGTCCAGGACAACACAACTACTGGACAGCCTGGGGACAGATCGACGTTCGGCACTGCGCTGGTGGCAACAAAGTGCTGTGGAGGAGGATGCTGTTACCTGCAATCCTTCGACTCTGCGCCCTCGGACGGTCCTCAGAGCAGCCTTCCCTTACCGGACAATGACGCCTTTCGAAACCTCCATCTCAAGCTGGGTGGGCTCAATTTGCAAACCGACCTGACAGGCATTGTCCCCGTTCCCGAGCAAACCGTCTTCTTTGGTCCAGTCGATCGTTCGCAGTATGAACCATCTGCGCCGGGTTCCTTGCACCCACCATCATTCGTCACCCCTCACCCCGGACACGCCGTCTACTCTGCTCGCATTCATCATGCTCGCGAATTGACCAAGCCGGGGGCGGAGAAGAGGACGTATCACGTGGAGCTCGACGTGACGGACTACCCAAAGGAAGACAGCAATGTCGATTTCGTCGTTGGAGGTGCGGTGGGCGTCTGCGTTCAGAATTCAACGGTGGTGGTCGACGATCTCTTCGCGCGGCTGGGCGTCCTGCCAAAAGCGCGTGATCAGCCGGTCGAGCTGCGGACCACCGGCGGACGATGGCCGACCATCTGGGGCGACGAGGAGGCCAGGAAGCTTGTTACCACCCGAAGAGAGCTATTGACGTGGTGCTCGGACCTGGGAAGTCAGCCGCCAACCAAGTCACTGCTTCGACTACTGGCCGAGTACGCCACGGCGGAGAACGAGAAGAAGATTCTGATGTATTTGTGCTCGTCACCAGGCCAAGCTACTTTTTGCGAGTACGTCCAGCTGTCCTCTCTTTGCAGCTCAGGATTGACATGTTTCAACAGTCTCCGAACTGGTCCCCATGTCACGGTCAATCAGCTACTCCACGCATTCCCTTCGACTCAACCTCCCCTAGACCACCTCCTTTCTGTTCTCAACCCGCTCATGCCCCGTTTCTATTCCCTCTCCAACGACCCTCACTCGTCGTGCATGGCCGACGGCGAGACCAATCGCCGATTGATCGAGATCGCCGTCACTGTGCACGAGACGAACGACTGGCGAGACGGCGTGCGCACCGGCGTCGGATCCGGTTTTCTAGAACGAAGCGCCAAATCGGTCATCGCGGCCGAACAATCCGGCCAACCGATGTCGGAAGTCAACGTGCGGATTCCCATGTTCCGTGGATTAATGGCCAACCCGCTCGCTCAGAAATTCGCCTCAGATGGGCCGATGCTGTTAATTGGTGCCGGCGTTGGCATTGCACCCTTTCGCGGCTTCGTCCAGCGCCGACTCAAGAGCGCCAACTGCGCCAACAAAGTCTGGGTGTTACAAGGTGTGCGCGATTCCTTGCTCGACGAGATCTACCACGGCGAGTGGGGCGTGCATGAAGATCGGGTCAAGACGGTGGTGCAGAGTCGACGAGGGCAGGGGAAGTATGTGCAGGAGGAAGTGCGGAATCAAGCGGATCTGGTATGGTTCATTATCAATTCCGTCGATGGTCGGATTTTCGTCTGTGGGAGCTCCAAGGGCATGGGTGAGGGTGTGGAGAATGCTCTCGTGGACGTGGCAATGGAAAAAGGTCGATTGAATCATCATGAAGCAATGGAATTTTGGAAACAGAAGAAAGACGGTGGACAGTATATTTCTGTGAGTTTTTTCGTCCCCTAAGAACATCCTTGCACATCTTCATTCTCAGAGCGTGCATTATTGACTAACTGAGAAATAGGAAACGTGGTAGATTTATGCATCCAGCAATCTTCATGGCGGGCTATTTGCACGAAGCGTGTACTCGTAAAGAGCTGGGGTTGGGCTATCTGTATGACGATCACGGCGTTATATCATGCTTATTATGGCTTTAATGTACATTCCTTTCCATATCCATCCCTGTTCCCCTTTCCGTTGTCTTCCATCCGACATCTTGCTCTTCAGCTTCATCATCCATAGCGCAACACTCTTAGAGGAGGAAATTCACATCGGCACCATGGCCGTCTTCGCACCAGGCACCACCGGACCTTTTTTCAACCCATTCAACATTGCCCCAGCCGAAACCTGGAACGTTCCCGAGCGGGCATAATCCAGCGTTGCCTGCTTCGCGTGAATTAACGACCGTTCAATCGTCTTCTCCACATCTCCCAATCCCAACGAGAACTGATTAACCGCATTACTATTAGTATTCTCCGCTGGCTTCTCCGATTTAGCAACCTGACGCTGCTGCGGCGACGTCTGCTGTTGCTGTTGTTGGGCGTTCTCACTCCGCTTGTTAATGGTATTCATCAACCACGCGTACTCCGCTTTGCAGGTCTGCATTTGAGTATATTTGGTGTCGCGGCTGAGCTGGTCTCTCTTTTCGGTAAGTTCTTGTTCGAGTCGTTTCTGGATTTCTCGTCGTTGATGACGGAGGTGTCAGTTACAGTGCTCTTTATCAATTTCGTCATTTTCCCGTCCGTCCGGCCGGCCATTCGTCCCAGCGTTCGTTCAACAGTGCTTCGGATTCGAACTCGTCCATGGCCCACTCATCCACCGACGTACGAAGAGCAAGCATTCGAAGAAGGAAAGAAAGAAGTGACAAGACGGATATTTATCTGAGAGATTCAAGAAAGAAAGAAAGAGAAGAGTAACGCACCGCATCAGCAACACAAACTCTATACCCCGCCGCCGCCCAATTCCTCGCAGCATCATCATCGTCCATCTGTGCGAGTCTCTCTCGAATCTCCTCTCGCTTCTTAATCGCTTCCATCCGCTGATGTCTCTCACGGTGACACATGACCTTGACTCCGATCGGAGAGGTATGCGAAAATTCCGTGGCGTGCCCAGCTTGGAGGAAATAGAGGCTTGTTGCTTCCTAGTCATATATATATGTCAGTCAGATTCGTTCATGTGAGTTGTATTTTTGTTTTGGGAGGTGTTTGTTGCAGAGGACATGTTCGGGAGTTGAAGCTCTACGCCCCCTGCGTTCGCCGAGTACAATGGATGGACGGCGAGGTAGGTGGGTAGAGGAGCAGAGCGAGTGGTGTAGAGTAAGTAAGGGAAGTGCACTTACCGCTTTCCCTATACATTTCTTGAATTTATATTCCGCTTTGGCAATCTCACTGCGGTCTTCATAGGGTAACTTATTGATGTCGATGTCGATGGCGGTAGGATTAGGAGGATCGTTCGCAGCTATCGGCATAGGCACGGGCACGGCATTGACGGAGATGATGCTGAGGAGGGAGACTAGGAGGAGGAGAAGGAAGGGTTGATGATGATGATGCATCGTGAACTACTAATATACTATACGGCACAGGTACAGGTTGGTAGATAAGGTCTGAAGATGGTTGTTTGGGCACCGGACTGGGCCGAGGCAAGGGATGCCGTTTATTATCTACTGTATCTATCGGGACTCGGAGCTCATCAAGAGGTGTTTATTGGTAGGGTATGCTACGGTTAAGGAAATATCCCGCAGTCGTGACTACCTAAATCTGGCTGTCAGCTCACAGAGGGGCCGGGGTGCGGATCTCTACTGAACTCGTACCGGTGAGTTGTTCGCTATCGATACTATAAAGGAAACGTGGAATGGAAGGGGAAGGTAAGTTAGAAGTTTGGATAACAAGTATGTAACTCTACGCTAAGTGGCGGAAGATGATCCGAGAACTGGCTTGGTTCCTGCAGCGGGAATTATCGACATCGCTGCGAACAGCTCCCGTGAAAGTTGGCTCCGAGGAGCAAATTCGCTTTCGAAAGAAAGCAGCAGGTCAGTCGGCGAGTTCGTGTAAAGCTGTAGTTTAGAGGTCACGAGATTAAAGTCTTACAGGGTTGGTACGAGGTTGTCGTATTGCTTGGACAACACAATCCCGAGGTTGAATAGCTGGACTGAAGGGGTACGGAATGGAGTAGAGGGAAGAAGCTTTGTTTCGTTTCATTGGAATTTGTTTGGAAGGTGGCACGTTGAGTGCGTAGGTCCTATAAGTGGACTCGCTCAAACGGAGCTCATGAAGGAAAAGAGCCGGCCATGCATGCTGTTTTGAGGAATACTGAGAAGCGCACAAGAAGAATTGGGATGTTTTCGGTGGTAGAATCCCAACCTTATAGTAATTGCCATTTCAAGGACGTATAGAGAGAAGAGTCCAGAAAGCCGTAATGAGCAACCGCGACCGGCAATCGCAAATCCAATCTCACGGATCTTGCTTCGCTTTCTCCAGCACAACTTCCGGCGCTGATACCTTCTCCTTCTGCACCTTGACCGATTCTTCGTCCACGTCTGGTTCGCTTTCATCTTCTTTTCCAGGGGTCCTCAGACGATGTTGGATCTCCTCTGCCTCCGTGGGTGGACCGCGCGGATCCGGTGGAGCTCCAAATTGTGGCTGCGGCGCACTGTCGTCCGCGTTACCTCCGCTCATTTGCCATTCCATGAGCTTGGTGAATGCGCCATCGGGCTTCGCTGATAACTCTTTGAAAGTCCCTTGCTCGGCGACTTTGCCTTCAGATGAAAGTACGATGAGCAAGTCAGACCGTTTGATGGTCGAGAGACGATGAGCGATGGAGATGGTCGTGTTGTTGCCTCGAAGTAAAGCGGTCAAGGCGGAGTTGACAAGTGTCTCCGATTCGGCGTCGAGAGCGGATGTTGCTGTCCAATCCCGTTAGTGCGTGCAAAGGAATTGGGAATAAAGTAGGTAGGTAACAAGACATACCTTCATCGAGAATGAGAATGTCGGGGTCCTTGACTAATGCTCTGGCAATGGCGATGCGCTGCTTCTGGCCCCCTGATAATTGCGCTCCACGAGCGCCAACAGCGGTTTCCAACCCATCAGGCTAATGATATCGATTGTCAGTTTGGATCCTTCAATGGCTGAAAATTGGAGCATGCAAGAGGGATTAAAAAGCAGAAAGTACGCACAAAATCGCTAATAAACTGGCAGTTGGCCTTTTTCGCTGCCGCAACAATCTCGGCACGGGTCGCGTGAGGTTTGCCATAGGCGATATTCTCCGCGATGGTTCCAGAAAACAACACCGGCTCCTGAGACACGATCCCAATCTTGCGGCGCAATGACTTGATGTTCATCGTCGACACATCTTGACCGTTGATCAGGATACGGCCCGAGGTAGGGTTATAAAACCGTAGGATCAATGAGGCAATGGTCGACTTGCCCCCGCCGCTGGGTCCCACGATGGCGACATTTGTTCCTTGGGGTACTTCAAAATCCAGGTCCTTGAAGATGTTGACAGCCGGCCTAGTCGGGTAACTGAACGACACGTTTTCGAACCGAATCGGTCCTCGGGCTGACGTGACCTTTCGGCCCACGGTAGCAGGTATGCTGGGTTTTCGGTCTTGCAGCTCGAAAAGCCGACTGGCAGCGCCAACGCCTTTCATCAACTCCGAATAGAAGCCAGACAGCCCAAACATGCTCGAGCCGGCGTAGGCCGTATACATCAGAAACGACGTCAAATCGCCAATGCTGATGGCGCCTGATTTCACCATGGAACCGCCGACGTACAGGATGGCGAGAATCGTCATGTTGCCCATGAAACCAGTCTACACTCGATTGTCAGAGATTTATTTTGACCGGAATTACGTCAGTTATGCTTACGCTGCTGAAGAAGGTCGCACTGATCAACGCTTCTCTCCGTCCTAGAAAGAAGATCTTGCGGACTTGATGGTTGTATCTGCCCACCTCGAGAATCTCTCCAGCAAACGCCTGACTCGTTCTGACATTACCCAGTCTCTCTTCGGCAATCTTCGTCAACGTGCCGAGATTCTTCTGTATTCTTCGACTCAAGTTCCTGATAGCGCTGCCGTAGAAATACGCTGCCAGAGCCACCGGAGGAAACATGAGGCTCAGAATGCCCGTCAACTTCAGACTGACGTACGCCATTAGCCCGAAGCCTGCCGCCCCGCTAACGAATGATCGAAGTCCGTCGGACAGATTCTGGGTGATGCTCTTTCCCACGATGATGGTGTCGGAGCTTAGACGCGAGATGAGGTCGCCCACGCGGTTTGCATCAAAGAATTCAGCATCTTGAGAATAAGTCTTTCGAAATAGCTGGGACCGGAGGCGGGCAACGATCCGCTCGCCGACGATGCGGAGAATAATAATGCGGCCGTAATTAGCCGCTGCGCCCACTGCAAGAACCTAGCACCATTCGTTAGAAACGAATTAAATTAATAGTCATAACGAAGACATACTCCTCCCAATGCTAAATAGAAATGCGTTAACTCTAATCCAAACAGCTTGTCGCCTGACTCCGAGCCGCCCGTGGCGATATCAAGAAGCTTGCCAATCGAAAATCTATGCGAATCAGAAAATGTCCCAGAATTTGGAAAGGCAGCAACTCACGGTATAGACATGGAAATCGACGAAGAAACAAGGAGAAATCCCACCGCCACTGTACATGATTTAGCACTGCTCTACTGCATCCGTGAAGCGTCTCATACAGGCCAACCATCTTGCCTCGGGTCTCGCAATTCTAATAAGTCTCCACACCTCTCCGAACCCGGGATTCCCACTTTTGGAAGATCCATCTTTGCTCAGTCGTGCACTGAGGTTCACTTTTGCCGCCTGTGCAGCCTTCTCCGACTTTGCGAACGCCTGTTCGACCACCGCGTTCTCTTGCTGCTCGTCTTTCTGTTCAACGCCTTTTCTTTGAGGCTGCAAAGGCCTCTGCGAATCTCCGAGGATATTAAACTTCGAGAATGGGCGAACATGAGTTCTGACCGGTCCAGTTCCGAGGATTGTCGACTGAGGATTGCTCCAAGATCGTGCTGGGAAACCAATATATCGTTGAAGCAATGCATCGTGGCGGATGTTACCAGCTGATTTCTGGTGGACCTGCAACTGCGATCTAAATGTCTGAAATGATCTTGAAGACGCCGATGATTGCCTTGCTGCTCGAAACATTCCATGGGCAAGACCTGCCAGTTCCAACTGGCGCATGACTTGAATCTTGTAGTTCGCAACCCGGTATCGGAGTAGCGATTGAGAAGAGGCTTCTTGCAGCTATCGCGCCCGGCGACAGATCCAACGCAGCATCTTGAGTCCTTCTGCGCGGCCGTGCGACGGCACTGGACAGGCTTGGCTGGAAACAGAACAGGAGGCTGGAATGGTTGCAGGTGGATGTGGATGATCGTTGCGAGTTGACGTCTTTCCAGATCGGGACTCGGCCAAAAACATTTCCGGTGGAGGGGCATCAAAGCGTCGACCATCGTCATCACCATCACCACCCATCTCCCCAGGTTAGCAACTACTTCACTTGTCTTAGTCTTTGCTGTTCACGTCAGTCATCATGCCGCTCGACTACAGCAAATGGGTACGTGAGTGACACTGTAGTATTTGGGGTCGTCATGTAGACCCACCGAGGGACCAGCATGCTGACCTCCACAGGACAACCTCGAGCTCAGCGACGACTCGGACATCGAATCGCATCCAAATGTCGACAAACGCTCGTTCATTCGGGCGAAACAGGCTCAAATTCACCAGCAACGGTTTCAACGTCGACATGAAATCCAGACGCTCAAGTATGAACGTGTCATCAATGATGGACTCATTTCGCGGGTGGAGAAGCTGCTGGCCGCCCTCGAGAAAGGCGGGGCAGGTGCTACACCCGACGAACAGGTCTACAATGCTCTCATGGAACTCTTGAGCAATGCGGGCGAGGACCAACCTCCACCTCGGCCGGAGGGTGTACATGCCAGGGAAAGCGAAGAGCCGTCGTACTCGAAGATGATTGCAGCGCTCGTGGATCAAGTCAAGAAAGACGTGGACGAGTCTCAGAGCGATGATCGAAAAACCGAATACATCAAAAAACTAAGTGGACATCGTGACGAGATCAAGAAGTTACAAGGGCAGCTCGAGACAAGACTGGCCGAGCTGGAAAGAGAGGAGTCTCGAAAGATCACCAGTGATAGCATTCATACTGGATTTGACAGCTCCTTTATCTCCAAATCAGACAAATCAGACAAGAAAGACTCCAAAAATGAGCCTGCGAAGAAACAGACAGAGACGGTGGAGGTGCTCAACCCACAAGCGTTAAAGAATGAGCCTTCCGCGGCTCCTCAAGGGGGTAATGAGCAATCACCATCGAAAACGAGTTCAGCAGCAAAGACTGCAGACCCGGACGAGGACGACCAGCCGACAGAGGCTACGCCACTGGGAAAACATTTCGCCAAAATCAAGATTGGAAATTACCAAGCCGATCTCCAGTTCATCTCAGAACACCCTGAAATCGTTGCACCGCGGGAGACGGATGGCCTACTAGCAGAAGCTTTTGATGCTCAATTATCCGGCAAGGACGAATACGCCCGACAATGCGTCCACCAGGCCTTGCTTCTGCAGTATTGTCGATCACTCGGCAAAGATGGAGTGGGCTTGTTCTTCAAGAGGTTTGCATATTCTGACCCTATGTGTCAGTCTGGCTTCGATGGCTCATACCTACCAGAGTCCTCACTACCAAAAATCACAAGGGTTTACAAGTCTTCCACGACGATGTGACTCAAACGTACGCTCGCATCCGTGATCGCTGCGCGCAGATCAACAAGCAACGAGCCGAGAGCGGGGGCGACAGCGGCGAAGTGGAGCAAATCCAATTACAGGCCGTCGAGCCCGGCACGAGCATCAGCATCGTTGTCCCGCAGCCTAACAGTGAGGACGAGGTAGAGAGGAAAGCACGAGAGATTTTCGATGGTTTTCCTGAATCGCTACAAAAGGCGTTAGAGAGCAGCAGTTTGGATGAGGTAAACAAGGTGCTTGCCTCCATGAGCGTCGCTGAAGCGGAGGGTGTCGTGGCCCAGCTTGGCGAGGTAAGTTCAACTCTCTTAGTTTTCAACAGGATTCAAGTCGATTGGCGACGGTTTGTGCTGATGTGTCGTAGGGTGGCATGCTAAGTCTAAACGAAGAAATCATCGACGCGACGACCGAAGAAGGTCAGAAGCGGCTGAAAGAGCTGGAAGAGCAACAAGGGAAGATGGACGAGCATGGAGATGAAGCTATTGGCGATCCCGAATGAGACTGTATGAGATCAATTTGTATGGGATAATGCATTTGTATCTCGAGTCTCAGCGGGCGGGGGGATGTTCGTTTACTCTGCCAAGTTGCATTTCATCACTTCATCCCTTTGTATGATTATTCAAAGTTGACATGTGGGATGATGTATGATATATTCTACGGCGGATCGAATTCGGCCAGGTGAACTTACCTCACTTGATTTCCTTGTCAAGCTCCACCACCTTAAACGCCCTGCATGGATACCATATAGTAGCTTGATACGTGTAATCATGAGGCCTAGCTATCCGGAGATGTCTACACGTATTCGTGCAATGGATAGCTAGATTGGTCCCGTACGTTGTATAGAAGTATCCCCTGAGCAATATGCTAGGAGACATCGACGATTGTTCTTAGATGCCCGTCCACTGAATTGGAACAATCCACTTCCACTTCTTATGACTCTAGATTTGGGCAGAGAAACAGCTATTGCTGTGATATAGAATTGAAAGTCACGATTTTCAGATTACCCAGTACTCTTAATCGAGCTCTAGATGCAAAATGGACGTCGGTCAGAGTAAGACCCGTTATGACTATAGGTCTATCCCTAACAAACATATCGAGTCTATACATCATCCGTCAAGGCTCAAAAAAGTAACAGAAGGATCAATCTGTCGGATTCAGCTGATTGAAGTTCGAGTTTGTTGATGCCCATATCTCCGTATTGGACGTGGAAGGGAAAGACTCAAGGAATTGAGGAGGGTTATTTCAGCTTCCCATATTCAGTCCGCGGTACACAGCCACTTAGAGCGAAGTCTCAAGCCAGAATGGGACCACATCCTTCGAAATCGAAGTATTCTCTATGAGTGCGCTATGTACGAAAGGACTCAGACCCACGACGTCTGCCATCGTGATTTGTTCCCAGCTATCTCATGCACGCCCCGACCAAGTCGCAACGCAACGCCTCGCTGCACCATCACTCAGCCCTTATGGTTCGAATCGCACCTGCTCAAACCCCCGTCGCCCCGGGAGCATGTTCATCCTTCTTCAGACTCAACAACAGCTCCCGAAATCGCTCCTTGCCCGTCCCCGCTGCCCCTCCACGGGCGCCCTTTCCACTGAGATCGACCAATTTGGCGATACGTTCCCAACTTGTCCCACCCGCCGAGGTATCCTCACGACTCGCCAAGAACTCTTCCGCTTCTTTACGCGTCTGCGCAATATTCTTCTCTTTCTTGGTGTTGTAGTTCTCGTAGAAATCATCGATGGCGGTCTGAGCGGCTTTGATCGTCTCGGCTTTTCGTCGCTCGGAGACTTCGTCCCGGTGTTGGATCGCTTGTTGTCGTTTTTCACGCCACTCTCTGCAACTATTATGAGACGGACTTGCATTGCATGATGACGGTAACCATGGGGCATAGAGGGGGAAGGGTGAAGGGAGACACATACCTGACTACTTCCGGCTCCTCTTCCTGTTCGGCACCACCATATGAAGGGTAGGATGATGAGCCTCCGAGAAAGGGCTCGTTGTTGCCGGTGATGGTTCCTCCCGGTCCAACTTGCTGTAGGATGTTAGCAGTCCATCTATGTGAGCGCATCTGATGTGACAATGCTGTGAGAGTTCAATGGCAAGACGTACTGCGTTGTCCGCATCAATGGCGGGAAAGGAGCTCTGAAAATCGGCCATGGCGCTTCCGTCGTAGTTCCCTCCTCCATGGTGATCATCTCCTCCACCACCTAGAAGGTCTTCGTCATCATCGTCATCTCCATCCTGCACCGTTGCCGAGGCATGCATGGGCTTTTCGGTGGTGGACGACGCAAATAAATCGGCGTCATCTCCCAGCGCGGCCTTCTCGCGAGCGAGGAAGTCGGCATCGCTGGACGTGGCCGGATCGAGTTGAAGGCTTGAATCACCTCTAGCTTCGGTATCTCCTGGATTTCACGATATCATGATCAGCCTCTGAGGTTCCGGTAAATATATGTGATGTTGAAAAACAGTCAAATGTGTATGACGATGTATATATCTTACCGCCAGAAAACTCCTCGATGGAAGGAAACCTGTCGGCCATGTTGAGTGATGTGTTGATGATGTAGTGTGAGAAGAAGGCTGACGGGACTGGATTGTGAAGTGATGACTGTGAGGGAGGACTATTTAATTGTTCTGGTCAGTGTCAGTGCATTTCCATGTTGATATCGCAACATCACACCACACACCTTCGTGCAAGGACCAGAAGCAGCTTTTTAGTTCTTCGTCAATACCCGGCGGAGGTGATTCAAGCCTTCAACTCGATCCGGCCACGTCCAGCGATGCCGACTTCCTCGCTCGCGAGA
>QQTW01000389.1_pt1 | contig 27259 bp, 24 predicted proteins | sample 1904831 | NCBI WGS metagenome assembly QQTW01 (sample SAMN09435610, study PRJNA476489) | Subsurface metagenome, whole genome shotgun sequencing project. | reverse complement strand
ATTGAGGGATATAGCAATCCTAAATGATTTGTGGGGTGGGCATCTTGCCCGCCGCAGGCTGGAAGCCTGCTCTACATTCATAAATGAAATAGGATTGTTATATAGAGATTTTACTTTGCGGTAATATTTAAGTTAACTAGACTACAGAAGGATTAGAAAAACTCCGTCACCACAAAAGGTGATTTTACTCATGATATCGCAGGATATCTAAAAACCACTGCTCAAACCGATCGCCCAATGCTTGCAGTGAGTATTCAGTTTCGGCTTGTTGACGACAAGTATAACGATCTATTTCATCCAAACGCGCGATCGCATCCACTAACCCATCTACACTATCCGGTTCCACCAAAAAACCCGTCTTACCATCTTGAATAATTTCAGCCGGGCCGCCGCGACGATAGGAAATTACTGGTACACCACAAGCAAGGGCTTCAATTGCCACATTTCCAAATGCTTCCACCCAACGAGGTGTCATCAGCATTGCCCGACACTGACGCAGTTCTTGCTGCATTTGGGCAGTTGAAAGAAACCCCAAATATTCCACAGGTGCATCGGCATAGTCTTGACACTGCTGCCAATATTCCTCATCCTGAATTTTACCCATAATTTTGAGTGGAATATTTGCAATCTTCGCTGCTGCTACTGCATCCTCTAAACCTTTTTCTCTAGCGATGCGACCTAACCACGCTAATTGTGGTTGAGGTTGGGGGCAAAATTCATACAGAGATAAATCTATGCCGCTACCCAAACAAGGACATTTTTGATTCAGGGCAAATGTTGCTGCTTGGGAGGGAGTGTAAAAAGCGAGCGTACCAGGAAATTGTTCTGCTACCTGTGCCACAATTCGATCCATCGCCTCATACAGCGAACCCATGCTGACAAAATGGGCAATGGGACGAGTAAAGAAAGGTGTGAGATAAAAAGGCAACCAATCGTAAGCAAAATTAACAATTAAGTCGTAGTCAGCTTGCATTTGGCGTGCATATTCCCACATATTCGCTAATACCGAATTACCAGGCATGGTAACGGGAGCATTCCGTTCTTGACTTTGAGCGATAATTTGCAAATCGCCTGGAATCTCTACTATCGGCATTGATTCCATTTTTGCGCCAGAGGGAGAAAGAATTTGCAGAGTATGCCCCCGCCGCAGCATTTCTTGAGCAATATTATATAAGCTCAGTTCTACTCCGCCTCCTAGTCCAGTACCTAGAGGCCCAACGGAAGTAGAGACAAATAATAGTTTCAAGGATGGGTAATGGGTAATGGACAAGTCACAATTAAAACCAAATAACAAATGACAAATGACAATTAGGGATTATCGCATTTCTGATTCTGTTTCAGACACAGATAAGGAAATAGGTACTTGACTCGACTCGTTAGAGGAATTCAAGAGTTTATCTTGCTGTGTCTTGAGTTCTTCTTTGTGGAATCTCTGAGTGAATTTTGCTAAGTTTTCCCGCTGGTTGACTAGGTAGATGCTAACTAAAGTAAGACAAACTCCTAGGGATTGAATTGGAGTGAGAACTTCAGAGAGAAAAAGGTTGCCAAATAACAGGGCAAAGATAGGTGTGAGAAATGTCAATGCACTCAGGCTGGTAAGATTGCCACTGGAGGCAAAGTAGAAAAATAAACCGTAGGCTACTGCACTCCCGAATACTGTGGCATATGTCAACGCCATCCAGTCAGGTAAATTCATCTCAACCCACTGCTGCGACTCTAACTGGTACGAGAGAACAAACAACGGTAATCCTCCCAAAATCATATGCCATCCTGTTGCTGCCACTGGGTCAGCATGGCGACAAACAAAGCGGATGATTACTGTTCCAACTGCCATAGACAGCGCCGCCAACAGCATCAACCACTGACCGTTGTTGAATAGGTTTTGTAGTGTAGCACCTGCGTGTGTGACAACATCTACATTTGCGCCCTGTAGTGTAGATAGCAGATTTAAAATCCAAGTATCTGGTAAACCGATCAGACTAATACCAAGTACGCCAAAAAGTAATCCCAGCCAGCCCCACAACCCGATGCTTTCTCCAAACAGCCAACTTGAAAGCAGGGCGACAGCCAAAGGCTGAGAATCAATCATCACCGAACCCAAACCAGCCCCAGTTCTAACTAAGCCTTCTGCCAGAAAGCCTTGAAACAGCGCCCCGTCTATTAAGCCAAATAAGCTAATCCACAGCCATGCTGCCCAACCTTTAGGCTGGGGTTTACCCATAGCAGCAGCGACTCCTAGCACAAGCACCCCTGCTGGCACTAATCGCACTCCTGCCATAAACAACGGTGTAGTGTGCCCAATCGTGCCTTTCATCGCTACCATTGCTGTTCCCCAAAGGAAAAACGGCGCAATCAAAAGGATGTTTGCAAAGGGTAGTTTCGATTCAGTCAGTTTCAATTGCATGGGATGGCTGAGAGCTGGGAAATTTAAAAGATGGGCTTCTTCTGATTTTAATCAATTGTATAGTTTTGTGAAGCGATCGCACCGAATGGTCAAGCTAAGTCGTAAGTCGTAAGTTTGTTTAGCGGGGTGAATCGGCTAAACGTTCAAGGCTTTATTTGTATCTATGATTAAAATCAGTTGCGGTCCATTTGTTTCCTAACGAAGACAAAAGATTTACTAGATAAAAATTGAACTATAAATTTTTGTGGTTGCGTTTAAGATAAATATTAATCGAAGTAAGGCTTTGAAATTTTTAGAGCAGTTGTCATAAATCAGAAAAAACAGTAATCATTTTATTAATTGCTGTTGCTAAAGTATAATACAATAGCTGAAATTTTCGCTACAATTAATAGTGGAAAATTGCCGTTAATAACTCTGCTTGCAAATAACGAAGTGAGAATTGCCAGTTGTTCGATCGCCCTAGATGAAGGAGGAGCGATGAGGCGATATTCAAGCTTGCAGGTAAAAAAAGAATTGGTATTATCTATCCATTGCCGTTTTTACTAAACAAGTTCGGCAAGGATAGACGCAAATAAGGCAAACTAGAATTACAAAGCCCGCTAAGAGCGCTTTTGCTGCAACAGTAGTAGAAGTCGATCGCAGGCGATCGCAAGAGTCTTGACACATAGTCAGAGTCTAAATTTATTCATTCACGACTGAGTATCTAACAGTACATGATTTGGCCTTTTAAGCCTCGATTTCAAAAACAAATTGCTCGGATAGAAATTACAGGGGCAATTGGTAGTGCGACGCGCAAAAGAGTGCTTGATGCACTCAAGACAGTGGAAGAAAAACGCTTTCCCGCCTTATTGCTGCGCATTGATAGCCCTGGTGGTACAGTAGGAGATTCTCAAGAAATCTACAGTGCTTTAAAGCGACTGAGAGAAAAAGTCAAAATTGTCGCAAGCTTTGGCAATATCTCTGCTTCTGGGGGCGTATATATCGGTGTGGGAGCCGATCGCGTCGTGGCAAACCCAGGTACGATTACTGGTAGTATTGGCGTGATCCTCAGAGGTAATAACTTAGAACGCCTGCTGGAAAAGATCGGAGTTTCGTTCAAGGTAGTCAAGTCAGGCCCTTATAAAGACATTCTGGCTTTTGACCGCGAACTGACGGAACCAGAAGAGCATATTCTGCAAGAACTGATTGACACGAGTTATCAGCAGTTCGTTCAAACAGTGGCTGAATCTCGCAATTTAGCAGTAGATGCAGTGAAAAGTTTTGCTGACGGTCGCATTTTCACCGGACAGCAAGCTGTAGAGTTAGGTGTTGTAGACCGACTGGGAACAGAGGAAGACGCTCGTCGTTGGGCAGCGGAATTAGTGGGTCTTGACCCAGATAAAACTAAGTGCTACACCCTAGAAGAACGCAAACCACTTTTGACGCGCTTGTTTTCTGGCGATAGTCGAGTAGGCTCTGGCTTATCATCCAAATTAGACTGGGTTGAATTTGAAGTATCTACTAGTGGTTTGCCTTTGTGGCTATATCGCCCTTAAATGAAGTAAGTTGTTTAGTTGTTAGTAAGGTTGTTAAATGTTAACTTTTGGCTATAACAACTCGGAACTAACAACTAGCCACTATGGTATTAAATGGGAATGAATAAATACTGGATTTTGCTTTACCAAATAAAACGCAACAAATAAATACTATTTAAATAAAAATGGAGGAATTGGGCGTGGAGTGGCAAGTTCGAGCAATTCGCGGGGCAACAACAGTCTCAGAAAATACTGAGCAGGCAATGAAAGAAGCAGTGTTGGAACTGTTGGAAGAACTAGAAGCGCGAAACCAGCTCGAACCCAGCAAAATTATTAGTGCTACTTTCACTGTCACCAGAGATTTGGACGCTACTTTCCCAGCCGCGATCGCCCGCAAGCGATCGAGCTGGGATAATGTACCCATGATAGACGTGCAGCAAATGTACGTCAAAGGAAGTTTGGAACGCTGCATCCGGTTGTTAATCCACGTTAATATACCAGCCTCCCAAACTCAGATTTGCCATACCTACCTGCGAGAAGCTGAGAGTTTGCGCCCAGATTGGAAATTACCCCAGCCGAATGTTATACCTCCAGCAGTTCCGTCAAACCATCGATGAAAAGATGAAGGCGCTCAGGCTAATAATTAATTGCTTTCCAACAATTTCCCAATTAACGCTTAACAATAGTGCGCTCGCTCACTTATCACTCGCCACTCGTCACTTTCTTTTTGTGAAAGTGAATTCCTAAAAATACGTCATAAAGAAAATTGAAAAAGTCTTTTCCTTGCAGCAGCCCTAAAGATTGGTGACAGCCTTTTTCATCCAAAAGGGGCTTCATAGCATAATAAGCAGGTTGGTAATTATACCAAGGAATTGAAGGCCACAAGTGATGAATTAGGTGATAATTCTGTCCCATGATCAGGACGTTGAGAATGGAATTGGGGTAGACTCTGGCATTTTTCCAGCGATCGCGCTCTTTAAAGGGACGATGGGGTAGATAATCAAAAAATAATCCCAAAGCTAGCCCCACTACGGCAGTAGGGATAAACCAGAAATTGAGAATATAACCTAAAAAGTGGTACTGAATTGAAATGTAAAAAATAGTACCTACTATCAAACGGCTGACAAACCATTGCCACAATTCATGTTTGCGCCACAACCGCCGTTGGAAGAAGAAAAGTTCGTGGTACAAAAACCGGGCATTAATCAGCCACAAAGGCCCACCTGTGGAAACATAGTGATCGGGATCGTTTTCGGGGTCGTTCACATGAGCGTGATGCTGTAAATGCACCCGCGTAAAGACGGGGTACGAAAAGGCTAACATCATCGCGCTGCAATGCCCTAAAATTGAATTGATCGTGCGGTTACGATGGGCAGAAGAGTGACAGGCATCGTGAATAACCGTGCCAGCCATGTGGATGGCAATGACATTAGTGGAAAAGCAACACCAATGGGGCCACTCCCAGAGCCAGTAGCCGCAGTTTGACAGCACGAGCATGGTAAATGCTGCCAAAAATATCAACAACGTGGGGTTAAAGTCACCAGGAGGCGCTAAAAACTCCTTGGGAACTGTCAGCGGCTTGGGTGCCTCCGACGTGACCATCTTTACTCCTTCTATTTCAGTGATTGCGGATTACTATGATACTTTTTCTAGAATACTAAAGTTTTGTGTAGTGCAATTAATCTAATTCTTATTTTGGAATCAAGCCCAATAGCGGTATGATTCCAAATACCTCTCCCAACAACGGCATTCATGCAACTACAAAAGTCCCTACGTCGAACAAAAATTGTTGCCACGATTGGTCCAGCTACTAGTAGCCCAGAGGTGCTACGGGCATTGATAGAAGCTGGTGCAACCACGCTGCGACTTAACTTTTCTCACGGTAGTTATGCCGATCATCAACGCAGTATTCGTTTAATTCGGCAGACTGCGTTTGAACTAGATCAGCCTGTGGGCATTCTGCAAGACTTACAAGGGCCGAAAATTCGTTTAGGGAAATTTGAGAATGATTCTATTTATCTCAATAAAGGCGATCGCTTTATCCTCACTAGCAGTCCAGTAGTTGGAACCCAAGAAATTAGCTGGGTGACATACGAGTATTTGGCAGAAGAAGTCCCGGCGGGAGCAACAATTTTGCTCGATGACGGGCGAGTAGAAATGGTGGTGGATCGAGTTGACCGCGCCGAGAAGGAATTGCATTGTCGCGTGGTTGTGGGTGGAACGCTGTCAAATAACAAAGGCGTTAACTTTCCTGGTGTTTATCTATCAGTTAAAGCAATGACGGATAAAGACCGTAAAGATTTGCTCTTTGGTCTGGATCAGGGCGTGGACTGGGTAGCACTCTCGTTTGTGCGCAACCCCCAGGATGTACTGGAAATTAAAGAACTCATTTCCAATGCAGGCAAAGTAGTACCAGTAATCGCCAAAATTGAAAAACACGAAGCGATCGACCAAATGGAATCGATCCTGCCTTTGTGTGATGGCGTGATGATTGCTAGGGGTGACTTGGGTGTAGAACTGCCAGCAGAAGACGTTCCCATCCTGCAAAAACGATTGATTGCTGTGGCAAATCGGCTGGGTATTCCCATCATCACCGCTACCCAGATGTTGGATAGTATGGTTCACAGCCCGCGACCGACTCGTGCTGAAGTTTCAGATGTGGCAAACGCGATTTTGGATGGCACCGATGCAGTAATGCTCTCGAATGAAACTGCTGTGGGTAAGTATCCAGTCGAAGCAGTCGCCACAATGGCGCGAATTGCAGAGCGAATTGAGGAAGAACAAGCACTAGCAGCAACACCAAACAGTAGCAAAGATACCCGTCGTTCTATTCCCAATGCGATTAGTCAAGCTGTAGGGCAAATTTCCGAGCAACTAGGGGCAGCAGCAATTATGACGCTGACAAAGACTGGTGCTACAGCTAGAAATGTGTCAAAGTTTCGACCGCAGACTCCCATTTTAGCAGTTACACCTCATGTGGATGTGGCAAGGCAATTACAGATGGTTTGGGGTGTGAAACCATTGTTAGTACTAGATTTGCCTTCTGCGGGTCAAACATTCAAATCGGCGCTGAATGTGGCTCAAGAGAAACAGCTATTGCGGGAAGGGGATTTGGTGGTAATGTCCGCCGGGACGCTGCAAGGAATTTCGGGTTCAACCGACGTGATTAAGGTAGAGGTAGTAACGGCATTACTCGGTCAAGGCATTGGTATCGGTCAAGGTTCGGTTAGCGGTCGCGCAAGAGTGGCTTATTGTGGCATGGATGTCAGTAAGTTTAATCGCGGTGAGATCTTGGTAGCACCGCGTACCAGTGCGGATTTTGTTGAAGCGATTCGCAAGGCGGCTGGGATTATTACCGAAGAGGCGAGTTTAACCAGTCATGCAGCGGTGATTGGTTTGAGGTTGGGAATTCCAGTGATTGTGGGTGTGAAACAGGCGACAGAAGTGATTCGAGATGGAGCAATTTTGACTTTGGATATGCAGCGGGGTTTGATTTACTCTGGGGCGTTGGGTAATGGTTAGATAAATGAGTGCGATCGCTTTCTGGATCGGCTGTGGCAAGTTATCAGTATTTATAAAGCTCACCAGATAGGAAAAGATAATTTGATTGTAGTGGCGATCGCTTCATTTACTCGGATGGAAACTTTAAAGAATAGCAGCAGCCCTTTCCCATCCTTGCAAACATGAACAATCTAAATCAATTTCTAGATTTTTCAGCTACAACTACAATAGCAATCCTATTTAATTTATGAACTTCGAGCGTAGCCCGGCAATGCCGGGCTACTATAAAATTATTTATTGTTGATTAGGGATGCGCGGATTGCTAAAGGTGGTTAGAGAACTGGTTTTTAATTTGAATTCCAGTATAATTACATACCAATTACCCAGTACCAGAACTCAGCAATCAGCGGTTATTAAGCGATTTATCGTTGCTTTAGAAGCAGCCAACAGCTCAGGTTTTAAAGCTTATGAGCGCGAAATCTCCTATGGTCGATGCCTAGCAAATCGCTGATAAATGCATCTCTAAATAAGCAAAGAAATATGCCATATCTCAGACATAGAAAATATATACCTGTAGGTGCTAGAAAGATTAAAGAACAGATCGAGCAAGTTAGTCGTAAATTAGTATACGTTGGTGGAGAAATTCGCTTTCAGTCCGAGACTGATTTAGAAGATTATATTGAAGAAAATTTCAGTAATATCTTTCCAGATTGGAGATTGGTAAAGCGTCAGTACAGTGTTAAAATGCAGCGGTGTGATTTATTATGCTCTACTAAATCAGATAAACAACCAGTTATTATTGAGCTAAAAAATGAAGAAGATAGATATATAGTTTCTCAGTTAGTTCGATATCGTAAAGCAGTTTTGACTGAAAGACCTTTCGCAGATAAGATCAATTACTGTTTACCAGTAAAGTTAGTAGCTATTTGCCCTACTTTTCATCAGGATAACTACACAGATAAAGAAGCTTGTAAGTTTGAGGATGATTTTTGTTTTTTGGCAATTTAGTATAGAGAATCATAATAACTCTGGAAAACTTAAATTAATTGGTAATACTTACGATATTCCTTATCCTGTATTTGGCTTGCCCAACGAACAATTGTTATATTCTGATTCCAAATTAGGACGTTTTTACAGCTTTGCTCATAACTTCTCCAACAAAATAGATATAAAATACGAAGAAGAATTTTGGATTTTACGAGCGTTATTTAAAGGTCAACCAAAGATAAATGAAATGGTTAACTCTAGTTATACTAAAATTTTATATGGCACAGGTGACGGTCAAAATCACAAAAAGCTTGCAGAAATAACTAATACTCCTAGAGGATTGTGTTTGTATCTTTGGTTGCCTACAGCAGTTGAAACAAAAATAAAAATACCTGTTGCTCGATATGGATTGGTTTTAGCTGAAAATAGCAATCCTTTTTGTAAATCTTCTATTGTTGAGTATTTAATATGTACCAAAGATACTATCAACGTTAAAAATAGAGCCAAACTTACTAAAGATTTATCGCTAGGGAAAAGTGGATTTTCAAAATTGTGTATATCTAATACATATTTAGATTATGCTACACTTGGTTCAAAAAATACATTTTGGCTGCTTTTAGATATTTTAAAAGGTATCAAGCCGCCTATTGGTAATGCTACTTCTGAATGGTGGTCATCATACAAAACACAGACTCCTAGTGAACTTGGCTGGTATATAGACTTAGCTATTAAAACTTGGAATTATCGGCTTAAATAGAGAACCAGGGCAAACGCACCTTTTCAGCAAGGAAGGGAGAAATCATCAAGGTATATTACAAAAATTTGTGTTATCTCTGCGTTGAAAAATAATCTCTATAATTTTTTAGATTGTAAGGTGGGCATTGCCCACCCTACGAGAAATGGTTTGAAAATTTGGGTATTCAAAATTAAACAGCCAAAATGCGATCAAAAGTGTAAATATCGAAGAAGAAAGGGAAGCTTCCGAGCAGACTGCTATGTCAGAACAAAATAAATCGATCGCTCAACACTACCACGATCGCACTAAATACGACCCTGAGACGATCGCCTCCAAAAGTCAAGGGTTGGACTGGTCTAAACAACCAATACCATTTAAGGAATACAAAATAGGCACGTCTTTCGATCTCAAGCCTTATCTCCAAGCAGAAGCATCTGCGGACAATCCAGAAAGTCTCTGGTGGCAAAGGTTATCGCGGCTGCTATTTTGTAGCTATGGTTTAACAGCCAAAGTGCCAACAGCAATGGGATATCCGCTGTATCTGCGGGCTGCACCATCAGCAGGAGGTTTATATCCAGCGGAAGTGTATTTGATTTCGCGTGGCACACCATTCTTGCCAGCTGGACTTTATAACTACCAGCCTCAAACTCATTCTTTAGTACATTTTTGGCAAAGTGATGTTTGGCAAGCTTTGCAAACAGCTTGTTTCTGGCATCCAGCTTTAGAAAGTACTCAACTGGCACTAATAACAACTGCTGTATTCTACCGCTCGGCATGGCGCTATCACGACCGGGCATATCGAAGAATTTTTCTGGATACAGGGCATTTGTTGGGTAATATTGAGTTGGCTGGATCTTTGACTAACTACCGACCCCACTTGATTGGCGGCTTTATTGATGAAGCGGTTAACCAGCTACTATATTTAGATGCGGAACAGGAAGGAGCGATCGCTGTAATTCCTCTAGCAGATCTGCTAGATATACAACAAAATCTGCCATCAGGGCAAACCGCTTTACCTTCTGCTACCCAGACGGACTATCCTCAAATTCCAGATGGCGAACTGCTGAGATACTGTCATCAAGCAACACAAATTGAGCAGGGGCGGGGAGAAGAAAATCTCTCCAACCTAACCCCCCAGCCCCCTGACGAAATTCAACTTCCACTTCCCTTCCCTTCTAGGGAGGGGTTAGGGGTAGGAGAGAAGGAGGAAAATAGCCTCTCGCCTTCTTCAGATAAATACAACTTTCCCTTTTGTCTGAAAGTTCCCACCACCACTTATCCAATTGACTGGGGAGTCAACCTAGAAGAACTGGAAAATACAATTATCGAGCGCCGCTCAACTCGTGCTTATACTGGAGGCGATCTAAATTTAGATGAGCTAAAAGCTTTGTTAGATTTTACCTATCAGCCGCAGCACTACATAGACCAAGGTTTAGATGGCTGTCCCGACTATTTTGACTTGAATTTAATTCAGACGTTTATCGCTGTGTCTGGGGTGATGGGATTAGAGGAGGGTTGCTACTACTACGCACCGAAAGCCCAAGAGTTGCGGCAAATTCGGTTTAAAAATTTCCGCCGCGAGTTACACTTCCTCTGCTTGGGACAAGAACTAGGACAGAATGCAGCAGCCGTCTTGTTCCACACAGCAGATCTCAAGACAGCTGTAGCTGAATATGGCGATCGCGTTTATCGTTACTTGCATATGGATGCTGGTCATTTAGGGCAAAGGCTTAACTTAGCTGCTATTCGCCTGAATTTGGGTGTGAGTGGTATTGGTGGGTTCTTTGACGACCAGGTGAATGAAGTGTTAGGTATTCCTGCTGATGAAGCTGTTTTGTATATTACTACTCTTGGACGACCAAGAGGGTGAAGACGAACCGCGCTCGTCGCCAAGTCGCCAAGGGAAGTTTTGGTTAGTTGGCTACTACTAGTGTTTGTGGTGCAGCTTGTTTGATTCTGGTAAGTAGCCAGGAAATCTGTTGTTTGGTTTGTCCGTCAAAGCGATCGCACTTAGCTTTACCGCCACAAATTACTACTCGATTCGCACGCATCAGAATTCTTGGCACGATAAACTGTTGTAACTGGTTCTTTGTAAAATAAAGCCTTGCCCAGTCAAAAAATAGTTTGCTATGCCTAATTTCCTATTAGAAGTCGGTACAGAAGAATTACCAGCAACCTTTGTCGATAGCGCCATCAAACAGTGGCGATCGCGCGTTAGCGCTAGTTTAACCGAAAACAGCCTTTCCACAGAATCAGTGGAAGTATATGGCACACCCCGCCGCCTCGCAGTATTAATTAAAGGTCTACCAACCCAGCAACCAGATCGAGTTGAAGAAATTAAAGGCCCACCCGCACAAGCGGCGTTTAAAGATGGTAAACCTACTAAAGCAGCGGAAGGTTTTGCCAGAAAGCAAGGCGTAGAATTAGATGCTTTGGAAATTCGCCCCACAGACAAAGGGGAATTTGTCTTTGTCCGCCAAAGTATCCCAGGTCGTCCAGTAGCTGAAGTTCTCACCGAACTTATACCCCAATGGATTTTTAGCTTGGAAGGTAAGCGGTTTATGCGTTGGGGGGATGGAGATTTGAAGTTTTCCCGCCCTATAGTATGGTTAGTAGCTTTGTTGGATGAGGCGGTGCTACCAATTGAGATTGTGAATGCTTCCGAGACAATTAAAAGCGATCGCATCTCTATGGGGCATCGTGTCTTACATCCCGCAACCGTTACCATTTCCCAAGCTACTGATTATATTACTAGCTTGCGCTCTGCCTTTGTAGAAGTTGATGTAGCAGCGCGTCAAGCCAAAATTAAAGAGCAAGTTCAAACTACCGCGCAACAACTCGACGGTGATGTAGAAATATATCCAGAACTGCTGGAGGAAGTCACCAACTTGGTAGAATTTCCTTCTGCCGTAGTGGGGAAATTCGATCCAGAATTCTTAAGCTTGCCACCAGAAGTAATTACCACTGTGATGGTGAGTCACCAGCGCTATTTTCCCATATTTCAGGCAACCAACGATCAGACGTTGCACGCAACGTCTCTACTACCTAATTTCATCACCATTTCCAATGGCGATCCAGCTAAATCAGATATTATTGCAGCGGGAAATGAACGAGTAATCCGCGCGCGATTAGCAGATGGACAGTTTTTCTATAAAACTGACTTAGCCAAGCCATTAGAAAGCTATTTACCTCAATTGGAGAAAGTAACATTTCAAGAAGATTTGGGTTCAGTTCGGGCAAAAGTTGAGCGCATAGTTAAAATTGCACAGCGAATTAATCAGCAGTTGCAATTAGGGGACGATTGCCAACAAATTGAACGCGCAGCTTTATTATGTAAAGCTGACCTTGTAACTCAGATGGTGTATGAATTTCCTGAGTTGCAAGGAGTAATGGGGCAGAAATATGCCTCAGCAAGTGGGGAATCAGAGACAGTAGCAACGGCAATTTTTGAACACTACTTACCGCGTGGTGCAGGCGATCGCTTACCTGAAACTCTAGCAGGTCAAGTTGTCGGTATAGCAGACAGACTCGATACATTGGTGAGTATCTTCGGGTTGGGAATGTTACCCACAGGTTCTTCTGACCCCTTCGCCCTTCGTCGTGCTGCTAATGCGATAATTCAAATTGCTTGGAATGCAGATTTACCTATAAATTTATACCATCTGCTCGAACAGACTACGACAGATCTACTTCTGTGGATGGCTGCGTTTCCCAATACTACTTTAAAGGGGCTACAGCAACAATTACAAGAATTCTTCATTCAACGAATTCGGACATTGCTGCAAGAAGAAAGACAGATCGATTATGACTTGGTGAACGCAGTGCTGGGAGAAAATGACCCAGAATACGGGTTAAGGGCGTTGCAGGATTTATTGGATGTGCGCGATCGCGCCTTATTCCTGCAAAGAATCCGCCATAATAGTACATTAGGCAAAATCTACGAAACCGTCAACCGCTCAACTCGTCTCGCCGCCCAAGGCGAAGGGGATACCACTCAGTTGAATCCAGAAAATCTAGTGCGTCCGGAACTATTCCAAAAGCCATCAGAACAGGCTTTTTATGATGCTCTAGTGCAACTAGTTCCGCAAACCCAAGCCGCCAGAGAATCGCGCAATTACCACCAACTAGTCGATGCTTTAATTCAAATTGCTCCCACTGTCAGCAGTTTCTTTGATGGTGCCGAAAGTGTACTAGTAATGGATTCCGACCTTGAAATTCGGCGAAATCGTTTGAATTTACTGGGATTGTTGCGTAATCATGCCCGTGTGCTTGCAGATTTTGGCGCAATTGTCAAAAGCTAAATTTTATACAACTGCAAAAGAAACAACAGTCGTCCGAAAGATTACCTATTCCTTTCAAGTCTTACTAGGCCTAGTTTTAATTTCCAGGTAAGGCAATTAAGACTATGAAATTTTTTCGTAATTCTTTCATAACAGTAGCTATTAGCATAGCTGCTGTTTTGGTCGTATTTGGTAATTTGGCTCGTGCTGACGATAATCTTATAGTAAGAAAGAGCGTTGTCGATCTGACTTTAGAGGAGAAAGTAGAATTCGTCAGTGCCGTTAAGGCATTAAAAACTACAATTTTACCGGATCATAAAACTAATATTTATGACGAGTTTGTTGCCCAGCACATATCAGCAATGGGATTGATGTTAGAGGATGCCCAAGGGCCTGCTGCTGGACATGATGGGGCGCATACAAGTTCTCTATTCCTACCCTGGCATCGTGAATTTATCCACCGATTTGAACAAGCGTTGCGATCGCTAAACCCAAACGTAACGCTTCCTTATTGGGATTGGACAGATCCGCAGGCATTTGATGCCATCTTCCAAGACGATTTGATGGGGTCAAACGGTGAAGGAGTAAACATTGAAATTCCAGGTTTGGGCATTGCTAAAGGCGGTGTTGTCCAAAAAGGCCCTTTTGCAGCCAGTAATGGATGGGAGGTGAACCCAGACTTACATATCAAACCATCTGGAGAAACATTTGGTTCAGCACTCTTACGCTTTTTCCAGGTGCCTCCTGTAACTCAATATCCAATTCCTAAAGAAGATGTAGACGAAATCCTTAGTTTGGATGACTATGAAACTTTTCGTCAAGCCTTAGAAGGATTTATCAAGCCCAATAGCGAGGGTGAACCAACTGTTGGAGTGTTTCAGCACAACTATTCTCATGCTCTTGTCGGCGGTGCTACTTTCGATTTTGCCGTTGGTCGCCCCGAACCCCTAGGCACAATGGCTGACCTTGCCAGTTCGATCAACGATCCAGTATTCTGGTTAATCCATGCCAATGTAGATCGGCTTTGGGCTGAGTGGCAGGCACATGACCGCGAGGGTAGCGATTATTATCCTGCTAGTGGTGGTCTTTACGGAGAAAATTTGAATGACAGACTGTGGCCTTGGGATGGCGGCGAGTCAACTCCAGCAAATCAAGGTCCTGGGGATATACTATCTTTTTTACCTTCTTTATCACCAGAAGATATTATCACTGCTGCCGATACTCTAGATTTCAAGCACTACGGCTACACATATGACACTTTGAATGCCACAGCTTCTGCACCTTATATGCAGTTAAGAACGTTAGGTATGGTTGCTTTCGGCACTGTTTCATGGCAAGTGTTGCAAAAACGGCGACGCAAAAATCGAACAGAGAATTGGTAATCGGTCAAGGAAGTGTAAAGTGTGAGTAGAGACGTAGCAGTGCTACGTCTTTCCGGAGAAAGTGTGAAATTTTAGCCTTGCTGCCTTCACCCTTCATCCTTTGACCTTACCGTTTTTTATTGGCAAAGTAAGAGCCAGCCAGTACGATAAAGGATGCTTAAACAGAGACTTTTGCCAAGCGATTTATGCCCAATGCATATGTAATCGGACTAGGAAGATCGGGTGTTGCTGCTGCAAGGCTGCTAAAACAGGATGGTTGGGAAGTGATAGTGAGCGATCGCTCCGACTCTCCATCTCTGCAACAACAACAACACGAGCTACAACAAGACAGAATTACCGTTAATTTGGGTAACACCCCTAATTTCGCTAACTCAGTACCGCAATTGATTGTTGTGAGTCCTGGCGTACCTTGGGATGCAGCTATACTAGTCCGTGCCAGAGAATTGGGCATTGAAACAATTGGCGAAATGGAACTGGCGTGGCGGCATCTCAATGCTGTTCCTTGGGTGGGAATCACTGGTACCAATGGCAAAACCACCACCACCGCCTTAATCACTGCAATATTTCAAACAGCAGGATTCCATGCCCCCGCCTGCGGTAATATCGGCTATGCCGCTTGTGATGTTGCTTTGGAGACCAGAGGTCAGACACTTGAGACCAGAGGCAAAGAGATGGCACTCACCCGTCAACAGTTAACAATCCAAAATCCAAAATCCAAAATCCAAAATCAACTTGATTGGGTAATCGCCGAGATTAGCAGCTATCAAATTGAGTCTGCTCTTTCTGTATCTCCGCGCATTGGAGTTTGGACAACATTTACACCCGATCACCTTAGCCGTCATTACACTTTAGAGCGCTACTACGAGATTAAAGCTCATCTCATTCGCCAGTCCCAACAGCAAATTATCAATGGAGATGATACTTTCTTGAGCCAAAAGGGTGTGAATGATTGGTCTGAAGCAATTTGGACGAGTGTGAAAGGTAGAGCTTTTTTGCATGGCAACCCAGACAAAGGAGTTTACATTCAAGATGGCTGGGTATACTCACAAAATGATAAAATTGTCAATACTTCTGCTTTGCGAATGGTGGGAGGACATAATCAGCAAAATCTGTTGATGGCTGTAGCGGCGGCGCGGTTAGCAGGAATTGAAAAAGAGGCAATAGCATCTGCTATTGCCAACTTCCCAGGTGTCCCCCATCGCTTAGAACATATCTGTACGTGGGCGGGAATTGACTTTATCAACGACAGCAAAGCAACTAACTATGACGCTGCACAAGTTGGGTTAGCCTCTGTGGAGAGTCCAACAATCCTAATTGCTGGAGGTGAAGCAAAAGCTGGAGACGATAGCAGTTGGATACAAACGATTCAAGCCAAAGCAGCAGCTGTCTTACTCATTGGCGATGCAGCACCAGCCTTTGCTCAAAGATTGAAGCAGGTTGGCTATTCTACCTATGAGATTGTAGAAACAATGGAACGAGCCATACCTAGGGCGGCTGAATTAGCTAAACAATATCAGGCTCGTGTTGTTTTGCTGTCTCCAGCTTGTGCCAGTTTCGATCAATACCAGAACTTTGAACAAAGAGGCGATCACTTTCGGCAATTGTGTCAGGAATCGCTATTCTAAGGTAGCGGCTAATTTCGACTTGCTTTTGGTTAGGGGAAATCTGCAAAAAATGACTTCCCCTGAACCACTTGCTTGAAGTCGAACTGGTTTTAATCCACTTTTTTGAGAATGCCACTAACTACCGTGTTTGGGTCTGTTTCGATTATCAATATTTCTGTGCCACCCTTAACAATCACCCCACTTATTGATATCTGAGCGCCCGATAATTCATCGGTGAATTTTGCTGTTAAAGTGCAATCTTCTTCTACGCTATAAGTACCTGATGCTTTAAACGGCACGATTGCACCGTTGAGGCTCAAAGTCTGACTTGTAGTCAAGTTTCCGTTTCCGTCAAAGTTTAATAAACCGTTTGCAGCAAAAGGCCCAGCCGGCCCTGGCGCACCTTCAAGAAGAGTTCCAGTAGTTTGAATTCCAAATCCATCTGTTAATGTTGCATTAGTACAGGCTGAGTCAGCTCGTGCTGCGGGAGCATTGCTTAGTCCGACGCTCAAAAGAAGGCTAGCACCAGATATAACAGCAAAAAGTTTTTTCATGACTTTCACCAATTCTTGTAATTTCGCTCAAAAATTGCACACTTGACCTCTGGTGAGCATAGACATATGCTCAAAGTTACAGTTGAATTCCCGGAAGCGTTTAGACTTGCGCAAATTTCCCTAAAACTGGTTTTATTCCACTTTTTTGAGAATGCCAGTAATCACCGTCAACGGGTCTGTTTCGATGATAAAAATTTCTGTGCCACGCTTAACAATGACACCGCTTGCTGTCAGCTGAGCGGCATTGTCACCAGAGATTTTTAGCGTTAAAGTGCAATCTTCTTGTACCTCATAAGTACCGGATGAGTTAAACGGCGCGATTGTGCCGTTGAAACTCACTGTCTGATTCCCAATCAGGTTTCCGTTTCCGTCAAACTTAATCAGACCGTTTGCAGCAAAAGGGCCAGCGGGGCCAGGCCCGCCCTCAACAAGAGTTCCGGTAGATTGAATTCCAAATCCACCTGTTAACGTTGCATTAGTACAGGCTGAGTCAGCCCGTACTGCCGGAACATTGCCTAGTCCGACGCTCAAAAGAAGGCTAGCACCAGATATAACAGCAAAAAGTTTTTTCATGACTTTCACCAACTCTTGTAGTACTGATAAAAAATGGCAGAGTTTTACCCCTTGTGAGCATAAAGATACTACTCACAAAAGTGCAGAATTTGACAGACATAGCACTATATCAAGGAATTTCAGCAATACCTTGAATAGGGCAAAACTCTAGCTAATCAGTTGTTAAAGATGCGCCATTTATATGTAAGGTAAAGGCATTTTATCGACCCGCTATTGTGGTCATAATTAATACAATACTTCTTTAATTGAACAATGAATATAAACTTTTTAAAACCTAAAAATAAAAGCTTTATTTATTTTTACTAAACTAATAGCAGATTGTGCTAATAGCAACCAAAAGGAAGCCCCAGCGCTTCGTCTTCAAGCAATGCTTATGGCAAGAGCGTTAGCGAAGCTTAACGAAGTTATCGCATCTTCTATTGCCAACCCCAAGATATCTGCACTGGCAAGAATTTGGGTTGATTAACAACAGTAACGCCACTAACTACGACACTGCGCAAATCCGGTTAGCTTTAGTTGATAGTCCTGCGATCTTGATTGCTGGGGTTGAAGCGAAAGCCGGAGGTGACAGCAGTTGGATACAAATGATTCAAGCAAAAGCAGCTGCTGTCTTACTCATTGGTGATGCAGCAACTACCTTTGCTCAAAGATTAGATGAGATTGTGGAAACAATGGAACGAGCTATATTTAGAACTGCCCAATTAGCCAAACAATATCAAGCTCGTGTTGTCTTGCTGTCTCCAAGCTGTGCCAGTATGCGATCGCGCTCTAGAACAGCAAAGAGGCGATCGCGCTAACGTAACTGTGCTACGAGTTGTTGCATTAAATCTAAATTGAATGAAAACTCGTTTATGGTTAATCGATCGCTAATTCGACACTGTACAAACCAGGCTCTACTCTGAGCTTCGTGATTGTCTCCTTGCCTTTTGCACCCGTGTAGGCACCAGTACCACTGATAATATCGAGCTTCTCTGGCTGGAGCTTGAAGAACCTACCTGTTAAGTTAAGTTCGCCTTGCACAAATAGGGTGCCGCCGGACAGAGAGATGATTTCCGTGCAAACGACGACGACATCACCAATGGGTGTCACTCTGTCAAACAGACAATCAGTTGTCTTGGTTCCCTGCTGGACATCGTTGCCATCAACCAGAACGGATGTGAATATTTCTCTGTCTCCAATACTTTCTACGCTGTCCCCGTTGTCAATGCGAGCGACTAAATCTTGCGTCTCGACGAATTCCAACTTCGTTGTTGCGATCGCACTGTTGCTTATGCCGACAGTTAAAGCTGCGGCTAGCAGGGAGATGTTTACGAACTTTGTTTGTGCTTGAGCCAAAAATGGTTTGCGCTTAGTTTTTGCTGCGGCGTTATTGTCTTGATTAAAAGACATTTGTTTGACTGTTGCTTGTTTTTGAAACATATAAATCTCCAATGTCAAATTTTGATTAAAAAAATTAAGACAGCTACACCCTGCGTAAGCGAGAAATTTTCGCTCACAACTAAAGCCAGCTGACAATTGCAGCATTTCGATCTGTATTAAAACATCTCGACTAGCGCTAGGAAAATTCAGCTACTATGCCCTTAAAAATGTATTGCCTATACGCCAGGCAAATGCATTTTCCTCGGTTAGTAACTTATCGATCTCTTCAATACCTCTACAAAGAGATGACAGAGATGAACTTATCTTAAGAAGAAGGAATTTAGCTGTTTGTCACCAATTATACATAAATTGATGGCACCACTTATACTAGATAAATTGCGGAGTGCTACATTGTCAGCGAAATCGCTGCTTAGCTTTATACACTTGCGCTACAAACAATCTGATTCTAGCCCAATTAGAATAAGGTAAAAAAAATTACAAAATAAAACTTATTATTTTGTTTTAGATTATAGCTGCATCAGGCGGAGCGCATTAATTTCAAGCGAGCGCCATAGCAATTTATTCAAATAGAAACAATGTGACTTTAAAGACTGCTAGAGTCAGATGGCTTAACCCCTGACTTGGGGCGATCGCGCCGACAACAACTTGGTGGTAGCATTCACAACAAGCTGAGCAGATGCGGTAAAAAAAGATTTGTCTAAATTTGCTGGTGTATCACTTGGTTGATGATAGTGAGGTGTACGCAGATTTGCTGTATCCGTCAACAGCACTGCACCGACTCCTCGATACCAAAACGGTGCATGATCGCTACGGAGGGTGTCGGGCATTAGCATACCTTTGAGAGGGACTGGTAAAGTTAATACGAGTGGTAGACTGTCTTGCCCAGATGGTTGAAAAGCATCAAGTAGTGTTGCGTGTTCCATATCGCCTACTACTGCGAGGAAGTCTCCTTGATCAGAAGGCGGTACAACAGGTAAACCTTGAGGATATTTCTGACAACCTACCTGATGGCAAGCAAAACCTACCATATCCATGACGATCGCACCTTGCAAATTTTCTAAATGCTTCTCATCTGCTACAAACGCCCTGCTGCCCAATAATCCTAACTCTTCGCGATCAAACAAAGCTAATTGTAACGTGCGGGGAGTGGGACGCGAACCCAATAGACGGGCAATTTCCAACACTACAGCAACCCCAGTTGCATTATCATCAGCACCGGGAGAAACCGAAACGGTGTCATAATGTGCGCCTACTAGAATTGAACCAGCTTTTGCATCGGTTCCCTGCCGTTGAGCAAAGATATTTACGCCACCCTCAAAGGTTTGTAATTCTGGTTTCCAACCGAGTTGTTTGAGGGATTTTATTAGGTAAGAACGAGTGCGATCGCGTTCCGCTTCAGTGTAACGTCTATAGTTTAATGCCCGTATGTGTGCCAACAACTTTTCGCGCGATACCTTTAAAGTATTGACATACATAGATGCCACATTAGCAGTACTGGCTTTTGACTGTTGTACAACAGTGATTTGTTGCTGAAAGCGGCGCGACGATTGGTGTGCTAAAAACTTGCTGCTATTAACCACTCCCACCACCACCAGCACCAACAAAGCTAGCCCAATCCATTTTTTCATACTTGTTCTGTAGATAACCGCGATTCATCCCCTCCTGATGTTGCCACGTTGGGTGGGCAATGCCCACCAGATAGCTAGAGTACACATTACCCACTAGATCGGAAATTTGTAGCTAATACAAATTGAGAATTTCGCTTGCTAAGTATGACAGCTTGTCTTTTGACAGGGGAAACAACTCGATCTAAATTTTCTAGATAGAATCAAGCATTACATTTAAAAAGCCACTATTAATCCGAATGTTCAAAAAAATATTATCAACAAACATAATTTGTATCACTACCATAGGTAGTATTTTCGGCATAGCTAAAAGTGAAAAAAATTAGCTGATGGCAAGCATTAGAATAGAAAAAAAATCACGTTCGCAAAACAATATATATTACCGCAAGTCAACTTATACCATCAGTAAATTTAAGTTTGCATAAAAATTTGATAAAACAATGTAACATAAAAGTAAAAATTTCAATTTCCAGAATTGCCTCATAAAAATTTGATCCACGATTACCAAAATGAAGTCACTGCCCATCTTGATGTAAATAGTAAAGACACTCGATTGTATGAATGGTGGTACTATCTAGGAGATATCCAGCCTAGTAAAAAGAAATTATTGTCCGTTTAAATGCACACAGTCATGAAAGTTTGGCGCATAATGGAAAGATGATTCAATATATTGAAATTGTCGAAGTGCTGATATTAAACAAATAAATATAGAAGCTTGTTTAGTAGGATGCTTAAATATTGTGTATAGACTGTTAACAGTTAACAGCCATTACGAATTATTCATAACTTAAATAGAATTGCGAGAAGGATTGTGATAGATTTGTTGCTGATGATGACCCTAGGTTTCCTGGGGAGTTTTGGACACTGTGTCGGAATGTGCGGCCCCCTGGCAGTGGCGTTTTCGCTTTCGCATAAACAGGAAACTCCCAAATGGCAGCAGCAACTGTATTTTCACACTCTACTAAACTTGGGGCGGCTAGTTAGTTATATTATTATCGGTGCTGGAATTGGGGCGATCGGTTCTGTATTAATTGCCAGCGGACAAATGGCAGGAATAGGCAGCGAACTGCGCCGCTGGATCGCAATTTTTACGGGTTTGATGCTGATTTGGTTTGGTTTAGGTCAGATAAAACCTGACTTTCTCCCGCGTATTCCGATCTTGCATCCGCTGATTCAGGGTAGTTTACACAAGCGCCTGAGTGCAGGCATGATGAAACTGTCACTGCGATCGCAATGGTGGACACCAGCGGGTTTGGGGTTAGTTTGGGGTTTGATTCCCTGCGGTTTTTTGTATGCTGCCCAAATTAAAGCAGCCGAAACAGGCAATCTTTGGCGGGGTGCAGCAATCATGCTAGCTTTTGGACTAGGAACGCTGCCTACAATGTTAGGGGTGGGCGTGTCTGCATCGATGGTAAGTAGCGATCGCCGCAGTCAGTTGTTTCGCTTGGGCGGTTGGATAACCATCACAATTGGAATAATTACCCTACTGCGAACTGGTGACACTATGGTAGACTACACCAGTCACGCCGCCTTACTGTGCTTGATGCTAGCACTGATTGCCCGTCCCATCAGTCGCTTGTGGTCATCACCATTAAAATATCGTCGTGCTTTGGGAGTAGGAGCTTTTGTTTTGGCTATGGCTCACACCGTCCATGTAATGGAAAATACCCTCAACTGGAACTTGAACGCTCTAGCTTTTCTGCTGCCGATGCATCAATGGGGTATGGTAATAGGCTTCTTGGCACTAGTATTAATGACACCAGCTGCCGTCACTAGTTTCGATCGCGTCCAAAGTCATTTAGGTAAGCGTTGGCGACAAATTCATCTGCTGGGAGTGCCTGCTGTAATTTTAACTGCGATTCATGCTGTGTTGCTGGGTTCCCATTATTTGGGCGGTGAACAAGGAAATTTGAGAAATCAGTTATCGACGGTAATGCTAGGAATAGCAGTGCTAGCTGTATTATTGGTGCGATCGCCTTGGTTTTGGTCAATCTTGTCTTTAGGAAAATACTATGTTCCCCCTTACAAGTCCCGGTAAAAGTACTAAATGGTTATTACTCGGCTTGCTAGCTGCAACAGTGGCAATTTCACCAGTATCTGCTCATAAATTGCAAATTTCAGGAGATGTAGGCGCTACTTTACATATTGAACCCGACGACACACCACTAGCTGGGAAAGCAGCATTAATCTGGCTGGCTTTAACTCGTAAAGGTGGGCAAGCGTTACCACTTCAGCAATGTAACTGTCAACTATCTGTCTATTCTGAACCTAGCCCCAAACATTCCCCACCACTTTTAAAACCAGAACTTAAAGCAATATCAACGCAAGGATATAAAGATATTCCGGGTACAGTTATTACCTTTCCCAAACCTGGTGCATATCAATTGGAGTTAATCGGAAAACCCAAAGCCGGGGCGAGTTTCAAACCGTTTGTACTGAGTTTTAACGTCACTGTTGCCACTGCAAAGTAGTAGCATTCAGTTATTTTTTAACGCAGAGGATGAGGAATAACTCTGCGTACCTCTGCGTTTAATCTCTGGAGTGGATAGTATCACGAGCAGGCGATCGCTAAGTGTAGCTATAGCCGAGTGCGCTAATATCCATAACATCTGCGGGTTTAATGCTTAAAGTCGTAGCTTGCCCCTCCCAAGGATACATGAGGTCGTTGAGATTATGTCCACTTGGTCCATCACCAGTGGGTTGATATGCTTGTCCAGGGTTCTGGGCTTGCCATAATGCCCAGAGCCGATCAATATTGCAATGATGCAGAAAAAAGACTGGATCGCTGGGAGAAGATATTGGTAACATATCCCCGCCCATCCATAAATGGACTAGGTTATGTAATTCTCTTGGACTACCAAGCCAGCCTTCAAGCCGATTCCGATGACTAGGTTGCGAGGCAGCGGTTGCATCCCAAGGATCGTGGTCGTAAGGATTCTCACTCATCAAGACATTCACCTGATCTGGTGTCGGTAGAAAGTTAACAGTTCTGCCAAACTGACGTGTCAAGCCTCGATTTGCAACATTACCAGTAGAATCAATGATTGTCCATTGACCAACCGCAAATGGGCCTGTTTTTACTTGGTCTCCATCATTAGGATCGCCATCACCTCCCATAAAGTCAGCAGCCCACATCGGTGAATTTAGTGGATCGGCTGCATCTTGCGTCCAGTCCCAGTAGGGAATTGTTACTCCTGGCACTTGATCTTGTAATCGCTTTTCAAATCTGTAAAGATAATAGCGATGCCAGGGATTAAACGCCGGGCCTCTATGGGCAGCATTGCGATCGCCCGGATTACCATATGTCGGCGAAGCATAGCTTGCAGCGGCAATATGCCATCTTACATAAGTATCGTATATCGTCTGAGGAGTAGCTTTGAGTGCTTTGATCGCTTGAATAAAGTTTGCTTTTTCAGTACTAGTCAGATCTCTGACATTTTTTCGCTGCGGCATATTTTTCCTCAGTTGTTAAAGATTAATCGCACATCAGTTGAAAGCTTGATTTTTAGAACCGGAAAAATTTAGGCATTGAGAATTACTAACAAAGACTGCGATCGCACAGCTTAAATGCATACGCGCCCCAGTTAATAGCCAGGATTATTTAACTGCAAATCCCGAACAGGAACTTGACTAGTAGCAGGGTCATTAGGAAGCGCTACCCGCGCGTCAATTAAAGCTTTTGCCAGGTCACTAACAGAGTCATAGTCAGTAAAAGGTAACAGGTAAGTTCTATACTTGTTTGTGCCCTTAAGTTGGATGACGTTAACTCTTCTGCCATCAATAAATAGCTCTACTGGGGTAGTATAACGAGCTTGAAGTAGCCCAAGTGTGTCGTCGAGCAGCTTAGGGACAATCCTAATTTGCACATTTTTGTATAATAGTTCATTCACTGTTTGGGCTTGAGCTTTGTTACCAAATAATTTGCCCAAAAATGGAATGCTTCCTACTGCTGCGGTTCCAGCTATTAAAAAACTAATTAGCCTTAAAAGTTGCCGTCGAGACAAGTTAGAAAACATTAATTTTCCCTCTCGAATAAACTTCAGTAATCTGTTGCTGCACTGGATTTTAATGGCTCATAATTTTTTTGCTCTCTCTCTGGGTGCTGAATTGTTTGACAATTTTTGTGTGATGTTTACTACATTTATCTAAGTTAGCTAAATTTGCTGCAAGTATTTTTATTTACAACACATTCGCTGGTGATTCCCAGAACAAATATTATTTCTTAACTCTATTGTTTTTGGGCATAAGATAAAGACCCGATGCTGTAGCCCTTAAATAGAAGGCATTCGGGTCTTTGTATGATTTAAACTCCCAGCTATGTTGGGGTTTTGATGAAATTACTCAAAGCCAGTCTTGCTATTTATGGGTTTGACCGATCTTATTTTGGTTCACCTGATAACAAGAGCGATCGCCTCACCAAGAGAATACCACTGATTAGAGCCGATGGTTATCAATTTTAGCGATCGCTCCACCAAACGCAAAATCCTGCACCATTGAACTACTCAAGAAATCGTGCGGAAATCCAAGTTCAATTGCACTCACCTCGTTCAGTCGCTGCATATGTTCTGGTGATAACTCAAACTCCACACAGGCGATATTTTCCTCAAGCTGTTTGACTTTACGAGAACCGATAATTGGAATAACACCACCTGGTTGCTGTCGTAACCAATTAAGCGCTACTTGCGAGGGTGCTTTACCAATTTCTGAAGCAACTTTACTGACTTCTGCCGCAATTTTCAAATCGCGATCGCTAATTTTCTGAGATGAATTCGGGTTGTTCAGCCGTCCCCCTTCTGTTGTCTCATCTGCTGGGCGATTGTATTTCCCTGTCAGCAAACCAGCAGCGAGAGGACTCCACGCCGTCACGCCAATGTCAAACGCCCGTGCCATTGGTAATAAATCTCTTTCGGGTGTACGCTCTTTCAAAGAATACTCGATCTGCAAGCCAATAAATGGTGTCCAGCCGCGCAGCATTGCCAAAGTATTAGCCTGAGAAATAATCCAAGCTGGAGTGTCAGACACGCCAATGTAAAAAACTTTACCCATGCGCACCAAGTCATCAAAAGCGCGCATTACTTCTTCAACCGGGGTGGTAAAATCCCAAGCGTGCAACCACAGCAAGTCAATGTATTCCATATTCAATCGCTTCAAACTGGCTTCCACCGCTTGCACCATGTTCTTGCGATGATTACCAAAGGTATTGATTTCGCCGTTACCAGTATTGAGGCTGTATTTGGTAGCAACTACCCACTTATCGCGATCGCCTGCAACAAATTCACCTACATATTTTTCGCTCGTACCGTTGGTGTATAAGTTAGCAGTATCGATGAAATTACCCCCCGCCGCTGCGAAAGTATCAAACATCTTGCGGCTTTCGTCGTAGGAACCTCCCCACCCCCAATCTTCACCAAACGTCATCGAACCAAGACACAGTTCAGATACACGCAGTCCGCTATGACCTAATAGTTTGTAGCGCATTAATATTCTCCTGCGGTTTGTTGAGTAGCTATCCTGCCTATTCACAATACCCTGTAGAAACGTAGCAATGCTACGTCTGTACCAACAACAAAAAGCGCCCTCCGTCATGGAGAGCGCTTGTAGAGACGCGATAGTTGCGTCTGAATTATTAATTAACCATTAATCGCGGGAGCTTCGCTTGCTGCCAAATCTAGAGGGAAGTTGTGAGCGTTGCGCTCGTGCATTACTTCCATACCCAGGTTGGCGCGGTTCAATACATCTGCCCAAGTTCCGATTACCTGACCTTGTGAGTCAATTACCGACTGGTTGAAGTTGAATCCGTTGAGGTTGAATGCCATTGTGCTGACACCCAGAGACGTAAACCAGATGCCGATTACTGGCCATGCAGCTAGGAAGAAGTGCAAGGAGCGGCTGTTGTTGAAGCTGGCGTATTGGAAGATTAGACGACCAAAGTAGCCGTGTGCTGCAACGATGTTGTAGGTTTCTTCTTCTTGTCCGAATTTGTAACCGTAGTTCTGTGATTCGGTTTCGGTTGTCTCACGTACCAATGAGCTGGTTACGAGTGAACCGTGCATGGCGGAAAACAGTGAACCACCGAATACACCTGCTACACCTAGTTGGTGGAAGGGGTGCATCAAGATGTTGTGTTCTGCTTGGAATACCAACATGAAGTTGAATGTGCCGCTGATTCCCAAGGGCATTCCATCAGAGAACGAACCTTGTCCTAGTGGGTAGATGAGGAACACTGCTGTAGCAGCAGCTACTGGTGCAGAGTATGCAACTGCAATCCAAGGACGCATACCAAGACGGTAGGATAGTTCCCACTCACGTCCCATGTAGCAGAATACGCCAATTAGGAAGTGGAATACTACTAACTGGTAAGGACCACCGTTGTATAACCACTCGTCTAAGCTAGCTGCTTCCCAAATTGGGTAGAAGTGCAAGCCAATCGCGTTTGATGATGGTACAACTGCACCGGAGATGATGTTGTTACCGTAGATCAATGATCCTGCAACAGGTTCGCGGATGCCGTCGATGTCAACGGGGGGCGCGGCGATGAATGCGATGATGAAGCAGGTGGTAGCAGCTAGCAAGGTTGGGATCATCAATACTCCGAACCAGCCTACATATAGGCGGTTTTCGGTTGAGGTGATCCAGTTGCAAAACTGTTCCCACAGGCTGGCGCTTTCGCGGCGCTGTAATGTGGTTGTCATGGTTCTATGATTGCTTGATTTGTTTAT
>QQTW01000388.1_pt1 | contig 27264 bp, 28 predicted proteins | sample 1904831 | NCBI WGS metagenome assembly QQTW01 (sample SAMN09435610, study PRJNA476489) | Subsurface metagenome, whole genome shotgun sequencing project. | reverse complement strand
CTCACGGTCAAACCTTTAATTTCCCAAAGTTATTTGAGTATGCCGTCTTTCCACGACCCACCTAGGATTGCTATAGATAGCCTGAATATCTGCACCGCTCACTATGCCACCCCTCTGTAGTTACGTCTAAAGTCATCGGCAGCTATAACCTGAGTGCGGTTACGATTCACTGCTTTCTCTATCTCTTGCCTTTTCTCCTCCACAGCAGCCAGCACCAACGGGCGATCCTCGTTCACGGCATAGCGATCCAACGTTCCCGCGTCCCACGTCTCGTCAACAAGTTTTAACGCGTCCATTCGATCATAGCTACGATAACTTGCCCCAAATTGTTCCTCACTTGGCAAGAATACTTGTAGCTCCCCGGACTCAATCAGCTTAATTATGCTGCCCTGAATTGCGATCGCATTCCATTCCTCAGACAAGATAAGCCCACCGTTGGACGGCATTCTGATGTCTAAATTTGCCCCTAGACAAAAGGTTACGTTTTTCCAGACCTTCCCAAAAGTCCCATCGTAAAGCTGATGTAACCCGCCGGGTATCATTGCCGTGAATGTTGGTCTGATTATTGCCCGCCCCCCTACTGTATTATTAGGGTTCTTCGTGCTGTTATAAATTACCGCAACGAATTCAGTCTTTACCAAAGTGTCAGCCTCAGTAGCGTCCTCTAACTCTTGCTCCTGATAGCTTTCAATATCATAGAATGTTGAACGCCCGATCTTAGTCGTCCCAATTTTTCCTGATGCAGCATATCTCCTCAAAGTGCGCTCACTACACCCTAATACAGCGAGCGTTTCAGCAGATGTACTCCACGAAGTTTCCTTAGTCATTATGCGTAAATCTCCAAGCGTAAGCCAGCATTAACTAGCTCCCGTAAAATACCTTCAACGTCAGTCCCTACTGGAGCAGGAAAATTGTGTTGAATGTCATTCACGATTTTCACCGTTACGTTGAATTTGTCAGCAATCTTTTTTAGAGAACCAAAATAAAAATCGTCAGTCATAGATAAACTCTGTATTACACAACGTACTACTATTGTAACATATCCGCCAAAATTTGACGGAAATTTATAAACTTTGTCCGCCACTTGCTACCGCTATTCCCGCGCCCTAGCAGCCCCTCCACTACTAAAAAACGATGTCCAGGTAGCTGTCCGCTTTACTTTGCCGTCTAACGCCTTAAACTCTTGCACCATCGTCACCATAGAAACCGGACATCATAGCGGTAACGCCAAACCCAGCCCTACGTCCCACCCGCCCAAATGACCATCACAAATGTCTGAGCAGGACTTCACAATGTCCTCCCCTACGCCCCCCCACGTGAGTTGTAAGCGATCACACCTGACGAATGTGAGTAAACCGTCACATTCTCGTTACTTCTCCCCTTAGTGCCTCGTCTCTCGCTGACTCTGTTGGTTAACTCTCGCTGTTGTTTCTACTGAATCATCCTATCTCGATTACAACTGACTATACGTACACTAACAATAGTTTTGCTGAGTTAATTTATTTAGTTTTCTATCGAGGGTTAACTTGGCAAGCAATCACCCAATTAGTAACCAGTTTTCGTGATTGGCTTAATTTGACTCCTTCTGAGGTTATACTAGCCGGAGTCAAATTAGTGTATTTCTTTCCTACTCACGCGTTGGCGGTTTAACTCTATAGTGAAAACTGATTAATTGTAGGCGTAATACCTTACTTGTAGGAGTAGTGTGCGAAATCCAGAAGATGTTAAGTCTGACCTAATTCAATTAATTCAGGACTCAAAAGATGTATCGCCTGAATTAGCATCTAGACTAGATGAAATGAGCCGTTGGATCGTTCAAAAAAAGTCCGGTCTTTTGAGGAGTAAAAGCCATGTCATGCAGTTACTTCAAGAATTAATAGAAGATTCAACCTTTTGGCTCAGTATTCAACTACTTTCTGAAGAAGACAAAAGCACTGAACTTGCTGAATTATCAACGCTAGAGATGTATTGGTATTTACAGTTGTTTCCGGCTTGGTTTAATGAAAAAGATCCTAAGCTACACATTTGGAAGGAAAATCTGATGGCAGGGAACTTTGAGGGAAAGGATGCTGCTTTCATTAATAAAATCTGTTCAAAACTAAAAAACTGCGGTGGTGAAACTCTAAACCCATTTATTGCCGATTTATCAATGTCAACAGACTTCATCGCCTCTGGAAGCCAACAAATTCCGCTTTGCGTTCAAATAACAACCGTCAGAGATGCTCTATCTAAGGATAAACAAACTCAATGGCAAAAAACCTTAGAATATTGGAGTATTAAACGTGGGATATTTATAAGCTATAATCCCAGTCAAATACGGGTGGATGTTAAAATTGCACAGCATACACTAATGCATAGTGACAGATTATCTGAGCAGTGCTATCATCGATTAACTATTGATAATTCGTGAGGTCGATATGACCACTCAAACGAAAGAACAACGCACCCAAACAATTTGTAAAGCTAGAGAAGCTCTCCAAAAGGCAAGAGCTTTAAGGGAAAGTCGCCAAACTTCCGGTGTAGATGGAATCAAGCAGTTCGTTGACGATGTAGATGGCGACTGGCTAGAGAATTGGTCAGAAAAAGACCTAGATCAATTGGTTAGAAATGACAAAAAGATTTTGTGTCCTATCTAAAAAAATTACAATCACCTCTTTCAAAGCAACCCGAAATCTAGGTAATATTTTCCTAGATTTCGGGTTGAACATTGGTTGAGCGATATGACTTCGCTATCCCCCTAAAGTAAGTTGGGTAGATCGGGGCGGTTTATCATGTGACCGTAAGTCTTTTGAATCATCGTAGTGTCTCTGTGTCCCGCAATATAAGCTATCCCAGTAAGAGGAACGCCATCTTCGACCATGTGACTTATCAGAGAGTGGCGCATGATGTAGGGATGTCGATATTCAACCCCCGCCTCAGCTAATATTTTTCTCCAAGCGCGATCGCGAAAGTTGTTATCGTCAATAGTTGTCCCTGTTGGTGAAGGAAATACTAGATCGTCAGGTTTGAGATTAATAGTGGAATCTTTACGCGCTATGAGCATAGCCTTTAATTTCCCCTTGCACGGGATAACCCGTAGATTATCTGTTTTAGTTCCTTTCCTCACCCTGTTAGATGAACTACCATCGTCGCCCCTAGCCATAACCTCGTATATTTCTATCTGCTCTCTACTAAAACTAATATGTTCCCACCGCAGCCCGATCGCCTCTGATGTTCTTGCCCCCGTAGCAAATAGGAACTTTACATAATCGGTGTAGTGGGAGTAGTAACGGGAGTTCTCAAAGGCGGTGATAATTTGCTGAATTTCATCTTTACTGAAAGGTTTAGGTTTTGGTTTAGCCCTAGCCCATTGCGCCCTAACTCCTTCAAAGGGGTTGGTAGTCATTAGTCCCTGAGTCATTGCCCACTTACAGCATTTACGCAAGTAGGATAAGCGATCGCTTACGGTTTTACTGGATAATCTAGAGTTCATCCACAGTACAAATTTGGGTACTTCCGCTAAAGTAATCGGTTTACCATACTTATCAAGCATGATCGTTATCGGTTTCCAGTGGTTGGTATATTGCCTCTCAGTAAGGTTAGAAAACTCAACAAACTTACCCCATGTATTGACTAGCTCCCATTGCTTTGCTCTGATTTCCTTCACCTGTGCGATCGCTTCAATTGCTAACCGTCTGGCGACATTGGAAGAAATAGGCTTATAGCTGCTTAAGGTTGGATCGAATTTGCCCGCTAAACAATCAGCGTAAATTTTACTAGCTAATGCTTCGGCTCTTGCTCGATCTATCTTATTTGTATAATTACCGAGCGTAATGTTATGCGATCGCCCCTCAAAATTGAATCTAATTAGGCAACGACCGTTGTTATTTCTGACTTGAATCGCTCTCATTCTTATGCAAGTTTTATGCAAGAAAGAGAGGCTTTACGCTCAAAGAGTTATGATATATAAGGCTTTACACCTCTTTTAGCTGCGATCGCACCGCAGAGGTCAGGGGTTCGAGTCTCCTATTCTCCATCGAAGGGTTTGCCATTTTAAGCAGACTTCTTAAAAAATTAAACATAACCATAAAACAGTGCTAAAAATAATTACTAAGCCATGTATCTAACGCTGCATAGTTTAGCAACTTATCATACCCCCAAGCTATTAGTCGTTAAATATTAATATTATGTTTATTCTCAAAAGACAAGATGTAGAAATTTTCAACATCAAACATCCCACCCTCGATCAGCTTATTCCGATTATTAATTATCAAAGGCAAACTTTTCGCTTGTTGCAAGTATTTCCGCTCAATCAAGCCCAGGAGGCTTTAGCTTTATGGCGAGACTTGACGGATAACAAGGGCAAAGCTTGTATCCTGCTTGAAGAACCCGATCGCTATACGTTATGGGGAAAAATTAAACCAGAACAGCTAAATATTAATACTAAAATTGGCGAAGTCCCTCCAAAATCTTTGGTTAAAGGTAGCTTATTACTACTGCAAGCAGTTTATAACGATGTCGAAGACTTGTTAGGATCTAGACAAGCAAAATTGTTTCAAAAAGATTTTAAAGACTTTCTCAATAAAGTAGATTTAACCGAAAAATCCCCCGAAGCAGCTAACTACTTACTGGAGATCGATCCCCTAAGTGCCGAGAATCTCCCTGCTTGGCAACAAGCTCAGTTGCTTAACCTTTTGCAAGAAATACATCGCCTTGGGAAAAGATACTTTGGTGAATCAGATTTTACAAGTAATGCCCTCGATAGTTTGGCAGATATGTCAGAAGAAGAACAATCGGGGTTTATACAGTGGCTAAAACAATCAAGCCTTGGTAAGCTGTGGCAGTAACAAAAGAAAGCGATCGCGCGATCGCCGACAAAATATAGAGTTAAAAACTTGTAACTATATACACTTTCAAAATCTTTAATAGCAAAAAGATATTTATGACTATAGTACCAACTTATAGATTTGATTGTAGCTTCCCTTTAATTAGGAGTTTTTATGAATAGACCTGTAAATAAAATAAATAATTCAAAATTCCAGCCATCATCGCAAACAATTATTTTAATTGCGATTGTTTGGGGCGTACTTGCACTTTTATTGGCGCTACTATTTAGCTTGCCTATAGAAAATGCTGATGGTGTAGCTAAACGCGCTCAGTGGTTTATAGTTAGCGCTTATATATTTCAATCTGTTGCTTACTTAAGCTCGACGATATTATGTTTTAGAAATACGCTCAGTCCAACGATAATTAGCGGGCGGAGTGTCTGGCTAGGAATTGGGTTTGGACAACTTTCTTACCTAATTGGCAATTTAATTTTAGGCTACTGGGAGCTAGTGCTTAACCAAGAACCAACTAATGTATCGCCAGCAGATTTGTTTTTTATCAGTGCATATTTATTTTTAGGTGGGGGGATGATTTCTGCTTTGAGCGCGAGGAGGGTAAATTTGGAACGCTGGCAATGGGGAATGGTAGCCGTAATTGCTATAGTTGGCGTAGGTGTGGGAATTTGGGTTTCCAACCCTACAACTGCTGTACCTGTTGAGACTACTGCACCAATTTGGTCGTCAGCTTTGGAAAATTCTTTGTTATTGTTCTATACCGTGGCTGATGTCTTGCTATTAATTATCGCTACAATAGTAATGCTGACTTTTTGGGGCGGTCGTTTTGCTCAATCTTGGAGACTGATAGCGGCAGCAGTGTTCTCGCTCTACATTGGAGATGTGTGGCTTAGTTATGCTCAAAATTATATTGAAAACTACCAAAGCGGAGCGCTGCTAGAAGTATTTTGGACATTTAGTGGCGTACTCTTTGCTATTGGCGCTGCGGTGGAATATGAGTTGTCAAGTCGTTCTCGGCGTGAAAAGCGCGGGCGCAAGCGGGCTTAGGATCGAACTGAATTATGACTGGAAAAAAAATTTCTGAATCTATAAAAAATGACATTATACACTTGTATAAGCATACGGGGGAAACAACTTCAACTTTGGCAGAACGCTATGGGGTGAGCAATTCAACTATTAGCCGGATGTTGAAAAGTACGTTGCCAGAACAAGAGTACGAAGTGCTAATTGCTTCTAAACGAGCGGCGAGAGTTCCTGGAAACGAGACGATTAAACAAGTTGCTAGTGCGCCTGCAATAGAACAAGTAAAGGAAGTCGCCCCCCAAATAGAACTTAAATCAATTCTGCAACTAGAAGAACCAAGCGCGACCCCCACGCCAATTGTAAAACGCCGCAGTGTGAGTAGCCGTAAAGAAAAACCAACCGTAGCGGCAGAAGTTCCCAATACCACTCCAACCCCAACAAACGTAACTGTTGAGCCTAGCGCTAAAAGCGATCGCCTCCCCGCCTTAATTACTCAAGCTCCCGATCTTAGTCTCAAAGTAGCTTCCTCCTCGTCGTCAGAACAACTAGAAACTAACAACTCAAGTTTTCCGACAGACGAAGAAACTAGCGCAATAGTCGCTGAAATGCTAGGGGAAGATATGTTAGAGGAGGCAGAAGATAGCGAAGGCTTGGATGATGAAGACTTAGATTATTTAGATGACGATGACGAACTCGACAACGAACCAACCCGGATAGTTAAAAAGCGCTCGTCTTCTAATGCTTTAATTCAGGTATTGCCGCTATCGGAAGCTAGTTTGCCCAAAACTTGCTATTTGGTGATCGATCGCTTATCCGAATTAATTACTCGACCACTGCGTGAATTTGGCGACTTGGGGCAAATTCCGGCTCAAGAAACTAACCAAAAAACTCTCCCAGTATTTGATAATCATCGCGTAGCTCGTCGCTTTTCTACCAAACGCGATCGCGTCATCAAAGTACCCGATAGTAAAATGTTTCAAAAAGCGTGTCCCCATCTCCAAGCAAAAGGGATTACCAGGCTATTGGTTGATGGTCAGGTTTACTCGCTTTATCCCAGTTAAGCAACATCTCTAGTAACTGCATGGATAATACTCCTTCTTCTAGTACGGATTATTGTGCAATTTTAGTTAGCGCTAGTTCGCAAGCCCAAGCGGAGGAAATTGCTACGGTTTTGGTAAAATCTCAGCTAGCAGCTTGCGTCAGTCTTGGGCCGATTACTTCTATTTACACTTGGGACAAAAAGCTCCACCAAGAGCCAGAATGGCAACTGATAATTAAAACTAAATTTATATTGTTTGCAGCCATTGCCGCTAAAATTCAAGAGCTACATTCCTACGAAGTTCCAGAAATTATTGCCCTTCCCTTGATTGCTGGTTCTCAACCTTATCTCCAGTGGATTTCAAAGCAAGTTGCGCCGCCAGAAGATTGAAAAAGACAAAGGATTAGCGTCTCCCTTGTCTATAAATTCTTAAATCTTACTATCTAGTTAACTTGCCACCAGCCTAAAGCTGGCCCCAAAAACAATACAGTCAACCACCAAACAACTAATAAACCGATTCCAACCCAAGCACCGCGCGTACTCCAGTCTACAAAGCGTTGTGCTTGTCCTTTGCTTATTGGCAACCAAGGCAGGAATCTTTCTTCTTGTCCGTATTTTTCTTTTAGTGCTGTCTTACGCCGTTTTGATTCGCCCATAACCTTAATAAAATATGCCTTCTGTGCCTGATGATAGCGTCACAGGTAGGGTTATTGCTAGTTTTTTAAAGAAATTAATCTAACAAGTTGTTTTATAAAGTTTGTTATCCAACTTGTAAACGGAGAGCAAAATCAAGCTCCGCTAAAAAAGCATCTATTTTCTGCTTAGTTATGTTCTGCATCACGATAATATGCGCCCAATCGTCTAATACTGCTAACTGCCACTTATAGTATTCTTTGATATTATTTCGGGTTAAAATTTCTAGCACTACATCTAAGTTGTCAATCGCACCTTTGACCGTAGTACCAGTATTTAAATTAATAATTGCTGGATAATCGCGGTTAGCACAAATCAACTGCTCGAAGCGTTCGTAATCTAGTTCTCCATTAACTTGCGAATCTACAATCAAATGTGTCATCCGAAACAATTTTGCGGCTTTAGCAATGGAATAATGGGAAGCTTGAGACGAATACAATATACCTTGGGGGTAAACTTCTCTACCTAAAAAGATTCCATAAAAATTTCCTTCTGTACCACCGGAAGTTACATAACCCCAAAAGTCTTGATGAGCGATTTTGTAAAGATCAGCAAAAAAGGCTAACACTTCTTGCTCAAACTTGCGGGAATGAAGAGTAAAATCGGGTTCAACAAACGGATCGCCCGCATTATTTAGTAAATAGTTGAAGAACTTTAAGAGGATGTCTGAAAAGGGGTAGTTTGTATCTTACGTTTCATGAGATCCCCCTAAATCCCCTTTAAAAAGGGGGAGTAATATATTTTCCCCCCTTTTTAAGGGGGGCTAGGGGGGATCTAAATAATTGGCTACTAATAAAGAGACTTCTCAGACATCCTTTAATAGTAAAGTGTAGTCACAAGTCAAGTTGTCAGGATAGCCAGCATGAAGCTTAGTTTTTTGTTCCAACTGCTCCATGAAAGTTGATAGTTCCTGACTGATGGAATCTGACATTATGCTTATACTAAATTTTATGAGTTAATATTTATTAACATTCATTATTTGAGTGAAGATTGAAGTTCGTCCTCAGAAAAATCACTAGAAAAATGAATTTTAAAAGTTAGCAGTTAAGTATTTGTACGGTTACGTTGGCAAAGAAATAGAGATAAAGAATCAAATAGCAGAAAATTTAACCAGGAGAAAAATGGCATCTCAGCCATTTTATTGATGTGGATAATTATCAACGTCAAGCTGTGCTACTACCGAGAAATTTAAGTGCTTTAGAGACTTGGGGTTTTGGTTTAACAGGTCATGTGGGATGGGTTGGGACAGCGCCCGCTATCCATGCGGCGCTGGGGACTAAAGCTATGTTTGTGTGGTTGCCCAGAGTAGTTGTCGCCATGATGCTTAACCTGCAAGTGCAGCAGTTAGGTAAGTATTGGTCAAATATATCAGGAGGAACGCCGAACTATGCCGCTCAGTTACTAAAACCATTTCCTAATTTGGGGCGCTACGTGACGATCGCCTATTTTTTTAGTTGGGCTGCGGCTCCGGCTCCGGCAATTTATGCCATCATCTTGACAGAACTAATTAAAGTCAACTTAGCGCCCCTAGGGATTGTTTGCCCCGAAACCCTGTTAAAAATCGGGTTTGGGGCGATCGCTTTTATTATGGCATTTAGTGGCAGTCGGGCATTAGCAATATTACACTTAGTTTTTGTTGTCCCAGCGATCGCTTTTGTCATTACTTTCTGTCTGCAAGGTTTGGGCTGGATTGCTTTGAATCCTACAGAAGTAGTAGTAACCCATAATACTTTGAGCTTTAGGGAATGGGCAAAGTGGTTTTTTATTGCTACTTACTCGGTTTACGCCTGCGAAACGGCTTCCTCTTTTGTTGCCGATAGCCAACGTCCGGCGCGGACAGTGCAGTTTTTGACGGTAGCTGCTTGGCTCATTCCGGTAGTGTTTCTCGGTGGTTCTTGGGTACTACTTACCTTATCTAATCACGATTTAGGTAGTGACACATTTTTGAACCTATTAACCGCATCTCAACGATTTTGGGGAAGTTCGGCTTCTTTTGTCGTCACTTTACTAATTTCCTTTTCTTGTCTGCTCAGTTGTGCTACCGCCGTTGCCAATTCGCCGCGTATTTTGTACCAACTAGCCTTAGATAAACAATTATCTCCGGTATTTGCGGTCGTTTCTCCCCAAGGTGTTTTAGAACCTGCCTTAATATTTACATTTTTGATTAGTTGCTTATGTTTGGCTTGGGGAGATTTGGCGGAAATTATCACCGTAGCCGGAACGGCTTACTTGGTGTCAATTATGGGTCTGCATTTGAGGCTGTGGTTGCGCCGAGATACCCCCGAAGTGCGGTGGGGGGAATTGTCGCTAGTTTTTTTGCTAGTCGAAAGCGTGGTTTTAGTTGTTGGCGGTACGCTATGGAGTTGGCAAGATTTGCTAGGAGGACTTGCCATCCCGGTTGTAATTTTAGTCGTGGATGCAGCGATCGCGCGAATTACGTTTGCGCCTTTTCGTCTGCAATGGTGGCTCAATCGTTACCAATATAACCAAAGTAATTTTAAAGATTTTGTCGTCGCTCAAGTAATTATTTTAATTGCTTTAGTTTGTGGCACTACTACTATAGGTTGGGCAATTGGCGGAAGTTTGCATCGCCGCTTAAACCAGCAAGATGCCAATTTATTAGTTATTTTATTGGTAACTTTATCGTTTGTAGCGATCGCGATCGCTTGCTGGACGACTTTACCCCAAATTGCCGCGATTGATACCGCTCGCAAACGAGCAAAAAATCTCTTAAGCGCGGCTTTAGACACTGTTCCTGACACTATTTTAGTATTATCGGAATATGGAGTTATTCGCCAAGTCAATCCTCCGGGCGAACAAATATTTGACAAGTCCCTCCCGTACCTAGTTGGGCAATACCTCAATCAATTTTTGCCAAACTTGGTTGGTATACCTTCTCAATGGGCAAGTAGAAGCGAGCAAATTATTGAAGTTCAAAAGCAACAACGCATTTTAGATGTAAGTATCTCCAGTTCCTCGCCGCAAAGGTTTCCAGAGTATGTAGCTCTCTTGAGAGATATTACCGAGCGAAAAAAAGCTGAAGACTCGCTGCGTTCTACTCTTGCTACCAACCGCGCTTTGCTCAACGCCTTGCCTGACGTGGTATTTCGCATTAACGGATCGGGCATTGTTACAAGCCTAATCCCCAAAGGCGATCGCATTTCTGCTAAAGATTTTGTCAATAAACACCTTATTAGCGACATACTGCCAGCAAACATAGCGCAAGAAGCGTTGCAATGCTTGCAGCAAGAACTTTCTTCTCAAAAAGTACCAATTTTTGAATACCAAATGCTCCTCGAACGAGACTTGCGCGATTATGAAGCTCGAATCGTAGTTAGCATCGAAAACGAAGTTATTGAGATCGTGCGTGACATCACCAAGCGCAAGCAAGCTGAAGCCGATATGCGTATTACCTTGCCAAAGGAAAAAGAACTCAAGCAGTTAAAGTCGCGTTTTGTGACTATGACTTCCCATGAATTTCGCACGCCTTTGACTACAATTTTGTCTTCGGCAAAATTGATTGAAAAGTACGGTTTTAAGTGGACGGAGGAAAAGAAATTACAACACCTATTGCGAATTCAATCCAGTGTCAAGCATATGACTCAATTATTAAATGACGTATTGTTAATTGGTCAGGCAGAAGTGGGAAGACTAGATTTTAGCCCCCATCCAATTGACTTAACTCAATTTTGTCGCGATTTGATAGATGAGATGCAAATTAGTTTTCAAAACCATAAAATAGCCTGGAATAGTGAAAATAGTTGTACAAATGCTTGCCTAGATGAAAAACTACTGAGACAAATTTTGAGCAATCTTTTGACAAATGCGATCGATTACTCGCCTCAAGGTGGCATCGTTCACTTTGAGTTGATTTGTAGCCCAAAGATAGCAATTTTTCGCCTCCAAGATTCAGGTATTGGGATTCCATTTCCAGAACAAGCCAACTTATTTGACTCCTTTTATCATGCTAGTAATGTAGGCACGATTTCTGGTAAGGGATTGGGACTTGCTATCGTCAAAAACTCCGTAGACTTGCACGGCGGCGAAATTGCAGTTGAAAGCGAAGTTGGTGTAGAACGTTTACAGTTACACTCCCGTTAAATCAAACAGTATAAATTTATGACAAAAATTTTAGTTATTGAAGATGAGCAGTTAGTCCGTGAAAATATTTTGGATTTACTAGAAGCAGAAGGTTTTGAGGGGATTGGCGCAGAAAATGGTCATGTAGGCGTAACTTGGGCGTGGGATTGCAAACCGGATTTAATTATTTGCGATGTCATGATGCCGGAACTCGATGGGTACGATGTGCTTAAGTTACTTCGCAAGGAACCTGTCACCGCCACAATTCCGTTTATTTTCCTCACCGCCAAAGCTGATAAAGCTGATTTTCGCCAAGGAATGCAACTAGGAGCGGATGATTACTTAACAAAACCCTTTACTAGCGCTGAATTGTTGGGGGCAATTTCTACTCGGCTAGAACGAAAAGCTGCTGTAGCTAGGCAATCAGAGCAAAAATTAGAAGAATTGCGTAAAAGTTTGACGAGTAAGCCAAAGTATACCAGCACGGCAGTTTTTGATAATGAGTTTGCCGCTCTCAAACAATCCCAGTTTACAGGACAGCTATTAGTCAAAGCCCAAGGGGATATTGAGTGGGTATTTTACCTTTATTTGGGGCGACTTTTGTATGCTACCGGAGGGACTCATCCGGTGCAACGCTGGCAAAGAAATGTATCAACCTACTGCCCGCAAATTGTTCGCTTTAGCGAGGAGATGCCTGCAAGTACAGATTCGCCAGCCGAGTATCAACTGTTAAATTTATGGCTCGATCGCAAACAAATCACTAGAGAACAAGTAGCCCAAGTAATTCGGGCGATCGTCCAAGAAGTCTTGTTTGATAGTATGCAGGCAAAACAAGTAAAGTATCAAATTGAGCCAAAGGAAACTTTATCGGCGGCTCAATTATTATTAATTGATGCCGATGGGGCAACGGCGGCAGCAAGACAAACTTGGCAAATTTGGCAAAGTGCCAAGTTTACTGAAATATCTCCCAATCAAGCCCCAATAATCAAACGCCCAGAAGATTTACAACAAAAAGTATCCGTTGCTGCTTACCGACAGCTAACAGTTTTACTCGACGGAGAGCGTAGTTTGCGAGACTTGGCTTTACAGATGAAGCGCCAAGTTGTAGAAGTTACATCTTCTTTGCTGCCCTATATTCAGTCGGGTGTAATCGAGTTAACAGAGATTGCGGACTTGCCGCTTTTGACGGCTGTACCGCCGAGTGCTTCCGCCGAACCACTGAGTTCTTTGCAACCTTTAATTGCCTGTATTGATGATAGTCGCTTGGTTTGCCAGACAATGGAGAAGATTTTGACTCAATCGGGTTATCAGTTTGTCTCGGTGGACGATCCCCTCCGCGCCTTAGCAACGCTACTCAACCGCAAACCAGATTTGATCTTTTTAGATTTGGTTATGCCCAACCTTAATGGTTACGAGATTTGCGCGCGTTTACGCAAAATCCCGACTTTTAGCAATACGCCGATTATAATTTTGACTAGCAATATTATCGATCGCGTCCGAGCTAAGGTAGTAGGTTGCTCGGACTATTTAAATAAGCCTGTAAAAGCTGAAAGCGTACTAGCAACAATCTCTAAGCACTTATCTTGCAAACTTGACGATCGCCAAGAGTCCGCAGTCTAAATTCGGCGCGCTTGGCAAGACTTCCGCTCGCTGTCTAGCTGGGGTTCTTGCCAGGAAAAAGCAAAATGACTTACACCGCGCACTTGGGGGGCAACGGTGCGAATTGCTTGCATTTGCGCTTCCAAGGAAGGGCGGTTGGAAATTGATTTACCCCAAACTCCAGCGATCGCCGGAATGACTTGGGCTTCGGGAGCTTGGTTTGTAACTTTCTGGACTAGGGCGGCAATGCAAGTTGCGTTGCCGCAATTAGCATAAGCCATGGCGTGCCACTCTAAAGTCGTCGAAAACCGATGCCAAGGTTGCAAGCGTGAGTCGTAACCTTGTCCTACGGTTTGATTGGCATCGGGAAAAAATACTGCTCCCGCCTTGATGCCTTGGCGCTGTACGGGCCAAGCAGCTACGGCTAAAAAGTCTAAAATCCCTTGAATTGCATGAGCAACGCTCAACTGCCACAATTCCCATTGCAGGCGCGGCTGTCTTTGGGACGCACTAGGTAAAACGATCGCCTTGGGTGTAGGTGAAGACGGCGATTCTTCCTTGGGTGAGGCGATAACGGGTGGTGGGGCGGGTGGCGTGCGTCCTTGCCACAGGGGTTCCCCTTCTTGAGGATACAGTTGGTCTATAGCGGCAACATCGGCGACAGATATAGAGCCTTTTTTGGCGTATCGCCCGATTATTTCTGCTCCTTTAGCGTTTAGCGCTCGTTTGGATAAAGCTTGTTGTGCCGCCTCGCCATAAATCCAGAGGTCTTGAACTTTAGTAATTACAGAATTAGCGCCCAAACCCCGTGGATAGCGGACGTAATCAAATAACACTCCATCCGGGCGACGACGAGCAACTTCCGTAACTAATTGGTAATAATCTCTTTTTGCTTGCAGGTTGTAGGGGTCGATAAAAACTTGGCTTTCATTATCAACAAAATACAAGCTTGTTTGCCCTTTGCCGTTACGAGCAAGTACCGATTGGCGATCGCTTCTTTGACCGTAGGAGTAGCCAAAATTCATCATAAACATCCAAGCGTATACCTTCAAGCCCCGTTCGCGACCTTTTTGAATTGATTGGGCAAGCAAGTCCACTTTTTCGCTGCCAGGAGTACGGACTACGGATGGCCAAGCCGTGCGATTAGCAGCCATTGGCAGCAATACTTGTCCGTCTGCAAAAACTTCAATATAAACTTGGTTATAGCCTCGGTTGACAATCCGATCCATAATTTCGTCTAGCCTGCCTGCCTGCATATCGCAAGGATACAACCGCAGCCAAATTGCTTGGACTTGCGGCCATGTTTGATTGCGACATTGTTGCATTTGCTGAGAATGTTGATTTACTAACCCTTGGTAGCGGCTTTGAGCTTCTTTGTCACCTTTTAGCGTTGCTTGAAGTAAATTCTCTTTTTCCTGCTTTGCCGATTCTGCTAACTGGCAGTAGGCGGTTGTTTGAGCTTGGGCTTGATAAAATCCAAAATTAGTAGCGACTAAACTACTAGTTATAATTGTAGAAATCGCCTGTTGCCAATGGAATATAGCTTTCTTAAATTTCACAGAATGGTTGGTCATGCCCAAAAGCACAAATAAAGGAATGTATTAAAGGATCGATTTAATTAAGCTAACTTTAAACCAAGATTGCTTATTAAACTATGCCAACTATCTTTATCTGCAAAAATTGTTTAGCAACAATACAGTCAGTAGTCAGCAATTGATAAGTTTTCATCTGCGTTTTACTGACTGTTTGAACCTTGTATATGTTTCCTCATTCCCAAAAAGCCAACCTAGCCGCCTCTAGAGAGGGATGTTTCTACTTGTTTAAATTCTTGTTGCAAGCGTTGCTTGAGCTTCTGCGGTACGGGGCGGTTGGGATAAGAACTATAATGTCCTGCCAAGGAATTTAATGCTGTCCGCATAGTAGTAAAAGAATTGAGAGCAGCAACCGATGTATCTCTTTGATAGCGGGCAGAAAATTCATTAATTTTTTCTCTTGCCAAAGATTGAGTCTGGGCTTTCTCTGGGTCGTCCTCTGGCAAATCTAAGGCGGTTCTCAAGGTATTTACTACGCTTAATGTATCTTGGCGGTAATCTCCACTTAGGGAATTAGAGCCATTATTAGAACAGCCCATTAAGCCAATGACTGCAACCAAAACTAAAGCAATTAAACGCGACCAGTAGCGCTTCATAAGTTTTTAAGTAAGTAGACATTAAATCAACGTCTATCCTACCAGCGATCGGTACAATGGGGATCGTTTTGCCCCAAGCAGCAAGCGCAATCTACACTTTTGACTTGGCGATCGCATGATATAAAGTATCTCTTTGTTGGTAAGGACGATTTTTTAGCGAGGAAATTGCCCTTTGGAGAGTTTCTACTTCCATGCACGTACCACCAGTAGCACCAGCCATTGTAGTAATATGCTCCTCCATCAATGTCCCGCCAATATCATTGCAACCCCAATTGAGGGCTTCGGTAGCACCAGTTAGTCCTAGTTTCACCCAACTTGGTTGATGGTTGGGAATCCAAGCACCTAACATGATTCGCGCTACCGCCGTGAGTAATAAGGCATCTTCTAAGACTGGTTGGTCGCGTCCTACCCGCTTGCGTAGAGATTTAGGAGCTTCTTGACCGACAAAGGGCAGTAAAATAAATTCGCTGATAGCTCCAGGGTAATCTTTTTCTAGGGCAGTTTGTTGTAAATTCCGCAACTTCTCTAGATGCTCTATTTGCTGTTCGGGAGTTTCAATATGCCCGGAAAGCATAGTGCTAGTTGTTGGTAAACCAAGCCGATGAGCGGTACTAATAATTTCTAGCCAGGTTGCTGTGTCAGTTTTTTCTGGACATAAAACGCGCCGCACTTCATCATTTAACACCTCGGCGGCGGTTCCAGGCATAGAATCTACACCCGCATCTTTTAATGCGGCAATTACATAGGCGTAACTAAAATTATCTTCTTTGGCAATAAATTGAACTTCTTGGGGAGAAAAGGCATGGAGGTGTAGCTGGGGATACTTGCCCTTGATGGTTGTAACTAAACGCAGATAATAATTTAAACTTTGCCCGTTGATTTTTGCGGCGGGGTTTAAACCTCCCTGCATACAAATTTCTGTAGCATTTCGCTCTACTGCATCGGTGGCTTTGGCTAAAATTTGTTCCCAGTCCAACCAGTAGGAACCTTCATCGTTGGCATCGCGCCGGAAGGCGCAGAAACTACAATGCTGTTCGCAGATATTTGTATAGTTTATATTGCGGTTAATTACATAAGTAACCGTGTCCCCAGCTTGACTTTTGCGGAGCTTGTCGGCGGTATGTTTGATGGCAGACTTTACTTCAAGATTGGTCTGCTTTAACAACATTACTCCTTCTTGGGCTGACAAATCGGCTCCATTTAAGGTACTTTCAAGAATTGACTCAATAGTTTTAGTCGTCACGAGGAATCCAGTAGATAATTTCTGCTCTACTTCAATTCTGTCAGAAATATTCGCTCTAGGTAAAACTTAAAAAGTTGCATCAGAAGGTATAAGACTATATTTCTAAGTAAGTATGTGGATCGATAATTTTAGAGGTAAAGGGTGAGGAGTGAAACTTAAAACGTTTTTGCTGCTGTTATTGTGGACAACTATAGCCCTGGGTTTGCGTTTGACTCAACTTACAGCTAAGTCGCCTTGGACAGATGAATTTTCGACGCTGGTGTTTAGTTTGGGCAATAGTTATCGTACAGTGCCTTTAAATGAGGCGGTTTCTCTTGACGAACTATTGCAACCACTACAAATAAATCCTCACGTTGGTGTTTCTCAAGTTATTCACAACCTACTTACCGAAAGCAACCATCCGCCGCTTTACTTTATCCTGGCTCATTGGTGGATGCGGTTGTGGTCTGGAAATAGCGGTTTAGTTTCTTTGTGGGTAGCGAGGAGTCTGAGTGCGATATTTGGCGCGCTATCTGTTCCGGCAATTTATTTACTAAGCGCTTTTGCTTTTCGATCTTCCTTAGTTGGGTTGCTGGCGGCGGCAATGATGGCCGTTTCTCCTTATGGGATTTTTTTAGCCCAAGAAGCCCGTCATTACACCTTAGCTATTTTGTGGGCGATCGCTTCTTTTGGTTGCTTGGTAATTGCCACTAAACACATTCAAAATAAAACAAAATTACCTATTTTAATAGTTATAAGCTGGATAGTAGTCAATGTTTTGGGAATTGCCACCCATTATTTTTTTGTACTAACTCTGGCGGCACAAGCGATTGTATTGCTTGTTTTGCAATATCGCCGGAAGAAAAAAGCTTTTTATTCTCCCTGGGGACAAATTTACACTGTTGCCGTAGGTACGGCGATCGGGGGGATAGTTTGGCTGCCCATATTTTTGCAAAATAATAGTAAATTGACTGAATGGATTGAAAATGGCGATAAATCAAACTTTTTGGTGCTATTAAATCCGATTTTTCAAGCCATAGCTGCTTGGATTACCATGCTTTCGTTGTTACCTGTAGAAGCTGCGGCGCTGCCTGTAGTCATTGCTTCAGGTTTAGTAATGATTATTTTTTTTGTTTGGGCTATTCCTATACTCAAGCGCGGCTTGGTTGCTAATTTGCGGCAACCAAGAACTCGCCTAATTACTCAGATATTTGCAGGAATTGCGGGCAGTGCGATCGCTATATTTTTCTTTTTTACCTACATCTTAGGGATCGATCTAACTCGTGGCGCTCGGTACAATTTTGTTTACTTCCCGGCGGTGATAGTTTTAGTGGCTGCAAGTTTAGCAATTTGCTGGCAGCAGGGAAAAAATAGCAAAAATTTATCCTCTGGCAAAACTGCGGTAGCTTTAATTTGGCTAATGGGATTTCTCAGTGCCATTAGCGTTATTAATAATTTGGGCTATCAGAAATATTATCGTCCAGATTTATTTGTGCAGTTAGTGCAAAAAACAAGTTCTTCTGTACCAGTTTTGATTGCCACGACTCATAAAACCCACGTCCAAACTGGTGAAATGATGGGGATTGCTAGAGAGTTTAAACTTGCTAAAATACCGACTAATCCGCAGTTTTTGTTAGCTCATCAATCTCAAGATCCTCGGACTTCCACTACTGCCTTGCAAAATACTATAAGTCAGAAACCGCTACCTTTTGACTTATGGTTAGTAAATTTTTATGCTCCTGTAGAAGGAATCAATAACTGCTATACGGATACTGATAGCAATGTAGAAAATAATTTAGAAGTTCCTGTAGATGGCTACAATTACCAGCTTTATCACTGTCGGAATAAGTGATTGGGGATAATTTTTTATTTTTGCAAAAAATCTGTCCTTTCTGAGGAGGGAACGTTTACAGGAGATAAACCAGAAATCGCCCGGAGGTTTTGGCAGCGAATCAAATCTACAAAGTTTAAACTCGAACGTTTTTCAATTTGCGCCGCAGTTTCTATTGCGGATAACAAATATGCCGCCGCTTCCGTTTCTGAATAACCCCGCCTTTGGGCTACTTTAATTGCTGCTTCGTCGGCTTCTAGTTCTACTTTGGTACTGCGACTATTGCGCCAGATTTGAGCTACGGAAAAAGCACTTAATCCTACACCGATAACTATACCCACCGGATCGCTTTGGACTAATTCTACCGTCGCCCCTAGTAGCCCAGCTAATCCCACACCTTGATAAACATCAGGTTTAAACCATTTAATCCCTGTTACCCAGCTAATATTGCTTAGTAACAACAAATCTCGCTGGGGTTTGGACAAACGCCGCCACAAATCAAAATTAATATATACTTGCCGTTGTTGTTGCCAAGGGCGGGGCAAAGGAGTGTCAATTATTTGTCTTTGCTCTGGTTTGCTGATAATTTTGGTCATCATCCGCCCGGAAGCTGGCATTAAATCTAACAGGCGGCGAATTTCAACGTTTTGCTCCATAAAAAGTTAGGTAGCGATCGCTTTTTATCTCATATTTAACACCCTACACCCTTTTGAGGATTTGCTTCTAGAGCCAACAGGTACACGTATTGCAACAATTAAACGTTTTTGGCATAGTTAGGAGGTTTAGAATAGAAATTAAACGATTAATTTCAACGCATGGATGCTTTTGCGCCAACTCCTCCAGAATGGACGGCTACCGCCACTCACGCTCATCAATTTTGCTGCCCCAATTGCCTTGCAAGTAGCCGTGAAGCCAAGCAAGTATGGCTAAATCGACGTTCTCCTGTAATGACCGATAACTACCGTCGCAAATGGCAAGAGTTTTATCAATGTCACTGCGGTTATGTTTGGTGGGCTTGGAGTAGCGATCGCCCACCGTCAAAATATACTACAGAACAAAATCTTTAGTTGCAATTACAGCAATTATTGTGTTATATTCACAAAGGTTAAAAACATGGCTCAGTAGCTCAGTTGGTTAGAGCGTGGGACTCATAAGCCTGAGGTCGGCGGTTCAAATCCACCCTGAGCCATAAAAATTCAGATACAAATTGAATATTTAAGTCAATCGCTCCTCAAGATAAGTCGATCGATTAGGACTGTGTAAAAAACCTTGCTCTCTAGCCTTTTGATACCATTTCTCGGCTTCTGTTCTATCTATAGCTATCCCTCGATCCCCAAAGGTGAAAATTCCTGCTAAGTTGTTTGAGGCTACACCATAGCCCTGTTCGGCTGATTTCTTGTAATACTCAACTGCCTCTAAAACATCCCTTTCTAAGCCAAGTCCTAAGTGATACATATTGGCAACTATACATTGCGCTTCAGCATCTCCCCGATCGGCAATTGGTTTTAACAATCTAAAGGCGTTAGTGTAATCTTCAGCTTCAAGGGCAGCTAAACCTATGGCTAAATTTGACATTTTAGCTAGACTCCTTTGAGAGCTACTAAGGGATATTAAAGTATGACCGTTAAAACTTGATATCATGCCAATGACGGATTAATTCAGCAACAGACCAAGCTTGAGAAACCGCACCTTGAGGAGCGTGAGGCAAGTCGCCATCAAAAATTTCGGAAATTGAGCCAATACAACCAGAATTGTGAAAATGATCTAACAGGGGTTGCTTGCTGACGGGGAGAATTTCCGAGGGGTAAAATCGCAGCCACGAACGGATAAATGCCCCAAGTAACCACATCCAAACCGTACCTTGATGATAAGCGCGATCGCGGTGGTAAGAATTTCCAGCATAATTGCCCAGATAGTCAGGATCGGCAGGGTCAAGACTGCGTAAACCATAGGGTGTAAGTAGGCGTTCTTTGGCTATTTGGACAACGCTTTGTCCTTGGGCGGTACTAAATCCACAATGATGCAGCGACAGCGCTAAAACTGCATTAGGACGGATTTGGGCATTGGGGCGATCGTCTGGCTCAATTAAATCGTATAAGTAACCCATAAGCGGATTCCAGAACTTTTGCAGAGCTTGTTTTACTTGTTGGGCTTGTCCTGTGTAATACTGAGCTTGCTTGAGATAGCGATCGTCAGCTTGAAGCCTAAATAACCGCTCCGCCCAACTGCTAGACCAACATAACGCCGAATACCACAAAGCATTAATTTCTACAGGTTTACCGCGCCGGGGAGTTACAGGCTGACCGTCAATTACCGCATCCATCCAAGTCAAAGCTACATCCGGCGCATCCCAACCGAGCAATCCATCCGCCGCATCTACTTGGATATTATATTTTGTGCCAGCACTAAAGGCTTTATAAATTTGCCGGACGGTGGGGTATTGTTCGACTAAAAAATCCCAATCTTGAGTAGCTTCTAAATACAAACCCAAGGCTTCAATCCACCACAGCGTGGCATCAAGACTGTTATAAAATGGTTCGCTATTTGTATCGGGAAAAGCATTAGGAATCAAACCCTCTCGACAATAGCGCCCAAAAGTCTGCAATAGTCCTTTTGCTAAATCAAAACGTTTAGTAGTTAAAGCAAGTCCTGGCAAGGCAATAAGCGTATCGCGCCCCCAATCGTTAAACCAGTGATAGCCAGCGATCGCACTTTGTCCCTTAATTGACTGCCGATAAACTATAAAACTATCTCCAGCCTGTAATAATTGAGGTAATACAGACGTTAGCGTTGGGACGGAGAATAATTGCTTGAATCTGCGTTGTTGGGCTGCTACGGCGTTAGCAAAGTCGCGGTCTTTGAGTAATGGCGTACCGCGACCTAAGCTTGCTTCAATAGTTATGCTTTCTTGGGGTAGTAATTTTATAGTCAGGTAGCCCGGACTATGTAAGTCTTCGACTTCGCCTAATCCGCGTTTAGTTTCTTCAATTAATTGGTAATCCCAATACCATACGGGGTAAGCCTGATATTCTCCTTTCGTCCATTGCAATTGCCAAAGAGTGCCGATTTGTCCTGGGCGAATAGCTTGCAAATATACCTGGTTTTGTTTTACCAACTGGGAAAACTGTAAATTGGGTTCGGCGCGTTGTTGGTGGTGAAAATTGCGATCGCCAATCATCAATCGCAACCGCAAAGTTGCGGCTTCTTTGCCTTCGTAGCGGTATTGAATTAAGACGCGATGCAAATATTTTTCTGCTACTCCTTCTTCGTAAGGCATGATTATTTGTCTAGTCAATTGCCAATCGCCTCCACCCCATACCCAAGTTGGAATTGGCTCGATAGTAAAAGAGCGCAGCAGCTTATAGCCCAATGGTTCTATAATCTTGCTTCCCCAAAAATTTGTCCCCAATGCCTGTATTTCCCCATTTACTTCTAAACTTGCTTCTAAATGGGAAAACAAAAAAGTGCGACTTCTTGGTGGATTGAGCGCCGCTACTAGCCAACCGTGATAAGTCCGCGTCCGCGCATCGCTTACGGTTCCACTTGCAAAACTTCCTAGCCCATTAGTTAGCAGCCATTCTCTTGTATCTAAATCGCCCATTTGCTACTCAAAATCGTTATGACTATGATATATTTGTAACAGTTCGTAAATAATCAATTATTTCACGTGCGGGTAAAATCGAGCTAGTGATTGCCCGCGAATAGACTAATAAACGCATAAGTCATCAAGGAGAACTAATTTAATGCCTCTAACTTACGCCGCCGAAGGATGCTTGAGAGTAGGTCAAACAGCGCCAGATTTTACCGCTACCGCCGTATTCGACCAAGAATTTAAAACAATCAAGCTTTCTGATTATCGTGGCAAATATGTCATTTTGTTCTTCTATCCCTTAGACTTTACTTTTGTTTGCCCTACAGAGATCACTGCTTTTAGCGATCGCTTTGACGAATTTAAGCAAATTGGCACGGAAGTTTTGGGAGTTTCGGTAGATAGCGAATTTTCACACTTAGCATGGATTCAGAGCGATCGCAAATCCGGCGGAGTGGGCGACTTAAATTATCCTCTAGTTTCCGATATCAAAAAAGAAATTAGTGCCGCCTACAATGTACTCGATCCAGAAGCTGGGGTTGCTTTACGCGGTTTGTTTATTATTGACAAAGACGGCATTATTCAACACGCAACCATCAATAATTTGTCCTTTGGACGGAGTGTAGATGAGACGTTGAGAACGCTACAAGCAATTCAGTACGTGCAATCTCATCCTGACGAAGTTTGTCCTGCAGGTTGGCAACCCGGCGACCAGACAATGGTTCCCGATCCTGTCAAGTCAAAAGTCTTTTTTGCTTCAGTGTAAGTTCGATCGACTAAAAATCTAATCTAAAATGCCCCAATGCTATGAGATTAAATATCCACAGCTTATTGGGGCTTTAATATTTTAAGGAGCTAACTATATTATGCTGACTTCTAACGACTTTAGCGGTTTATTGACCGAGCGTTTCTTCCGCAATCTTTTTCCAATTCCCGCTACTAACGATTTGGCTATAGGCGAACTAGCGCCGGGTTTTACCTTGCCAGATATTACTAATAGTCGCACTGTTAGGTTTTCCGAATATAGAAACAAGCAGCCCGTATTACTTGCTTTTACCCGCATTTTTACAGAAAAACAGTATTGTCCGCTTTGTTTTCCCCATATTAAAGCTTTGAATGAAAACTACGAAAAGTTTACAAGTAAGGGCGTAGAAGTTTTATTAATTGCGAGTACCGACGAGCAACAAAGTCAAAAAGTTATTAGCGATTTGAATATTAAAATGCCTCTACTCAGCGATTCTACTTGCCGGGTGTTTCACTCTTACAAACTAGGCCAAGCTTTGGGAGCGCCTTTGCCAGGGCAATTTGTTACAGATAAAGAAGGCAAGCTGCGTTACAAACATCTGTTTTCCTTTCTTTCTCACAACGCTAGTATCGAAACTTTGTTAGAGCAATTCTGAGATTGGGCAATAGAATTAAGTACATACACTAATTAAAATCTGTAATTAGGCAGACTAATTTAGTTATGGAGCAATACCATTGTTAAAGCTTTATCATGAGCCAATATCTTTTAACTCTCGCCGTGTATGGATTATGCTGCTGGAAAAAAGACTCCAGTTTGAACTAGTGGAACTTAAATTGGATGGCGACCAATTTCAACCAGATTTTATGGCGCTTAATCCCTTCCACCTCATTCCAGTATTAGTAGATGATGGCTTTAGGGTAATCGAATCCTTAGCGATTCTTGACTACTTAGAAGCAAAGTATCCTAACCCGACCATGCTACCTACCGAGGTTGAGAAATTAGCAATCGTGAGGATGGTACAAATGGTAATTACTAACGTATTCACCCCAGCGATAAGTCCGCTATTTATGCAACTGCTAGGAATTGAGGGCGACAAGTCTCAACTAGAGGAAGCAAGACAAAAATTGGCAACAGGACTGAGTTTTTTAGAAAACTTGTTGGGCGACTGCTCTTATTACGGTGGCGAACAACTATCTTTAGCTGATATCTTTGCTGGAACTGTTGTTAGCAGCCTGCATTATTTCCAGGTGTCTCTAGATGATTATCCTAAGCTAAGTGATTGGTGCGACAGGTTAGAGCAACGTCCAGCTTGGGTACAAACGGCTCTTAACCCCAGCCATGTTGCTGCTTCTATAGACCGGGCTAAGGTGAGAATGACATAGAGTCATTGATTATAGTTCTAACCACAAAGATACGATCGCATTTTTATAGTCAAAAACTCTGCAACTAACTATGTGGGTTAAAGGTACGGATATCGCTGCTTTTTTTATATTTGCGCCCAAGGGCGCTTAATTATTTAGGAGATGCGATCGCATTTCATCTTTAACTTGCTTAAGCAGATCAGATTGTTAGGCGGTCGAGAATCAAAGTGTCTGTCTCAACAATAGAGTTGTTGAGTTTTTTGCCTAATATTCAAAATCTTAGGCAACAAGTGTTGATTTAGTTAACTCCCCAGGCAAGATTCGAACTTGCGACCAATCGGTTAACAGCCGATCGCTCTACCACTGAGCTACTGAGGACTGCGAATATTTATAATAACTGCAAGCGCTGATATTTTGCAAGGGGTTTCCCCAAATTTTTTTAAATTTGTCGATCGCCAATTTGCTTATAAACATAATCTATATATTTACTACAATCCCCTCCGCAACTCGGCTAACTTTTGCCGTGCTTTAGCATCAATGGAATTAGCCAAAAACCGACTAGCAGACTGTTTGCGTTGCCTATACTTGCTTAGAGAGGTTTTGAGGGTTGATTCTACTTCATAATTTAGTTGCTGGGCGGACATCCATTCTGCGCCATAGCCGACCACCACTAGCTGCTGGACGCGATCGCTGGTGGCGACAATGAGCCGACAGAGGTGAGATTGTTTTAAGTACGGACGCAAGGCCGCGCAGGACTTTTCGATGTAGGTATCGGCGGTTTGACCAAAATCGGTGTAATGTACGGACAAGTTTTCATTGATAGTTTCTTGACTGCTACAAGTATTTTGATATTGAGCGTCAAATACAACCTGAGTTGCGTAACCTTGTAAGGCGCTATAGTTGGTCAGGGCTGAAACTAATTCCCCCCGCGCCGCTTCAAGTCCAATGCGATCGCGAGTTTTTTTTAAATAAGACCAAGCACCAATCATGTTATAGCCGTCTACTAATAAAACAGCTTCGGGTAAAGAGGGAGGCATGATATATACTCACTGAGGGCGGAAATTAAATATATTTATTCACAATTCTAATGGCAATCGAAGTATCGGTTCTAACATTTCCTTCGACAATGCCCTAGCGATCGCGCAATTGCCTAAAATTTCTGGTTTTGACTTAGCAGGGCTTGTGTTACAACTTTATTTGGTTTGACGCTTCCTTAAAATACTAGGACAGTGCAAAAATACTAAGTAACTAAATGTGCAAAATTTATGGTGGAACGTCCCATTAAGAAATCCGAGCGCCAAGTCGCTCCTCCCAGTGATGCTGGAGAAGAAACCCAAGAAACTCAACCTAACGCTGTTGAAGATAGTCTTGAGACTACAACACCATCACCGGAAAAACGTAAAGTGATTCCTTCCATACCAGGTAAAGAGAAAGCCAAGGGTAGAGGAAAAGGCTCTAATCGGGAAGAAGCAGCACCACCGCCAATGAACATGGCTTTGATGCGCGGCCCTAAGCCCGTAAAATCCAAGCCTCCAGTAGTGACGGCTCCTCCCGAAGAGGTATCAAGTGAAGACCCATCGGACTCGGAAACTGCTCCCCAAGAGTAAGTTCTAACGATATAGAAAAACCCCTAGATTAAACTAGGGGTTTAAGTTTTTGCCCTTGCTGAATTAAGGTCAGTTGGAAAAGCGAAAAATCCTCTCCCCATTTAACACAACGCTAAATTTTTTACTCAACAGACGGTGGTTCTTCGATCAAGCGTTGCTTTAAGCGTTGCGCGTCGCCCCGATCTACTAAGGAACCCTGCTCTAACAAAAATGCCCCATCGCAATAATTTAACTCCTCCAATCGATGAGTTACCCATAGAGCGGTTAAACCGCGAGTTTTAACTAAATTGCGGACTTGAGATACTAACTCTAATTGGCTATCTGGATCGAGTAAGGCTGTAGGTTCGTCTAATAGCAACACTTCGCACCGACGGGCGATCGCTCCGGCGATCGCTACTCGTTGCTTTTGACCGCCACTGAGCGCATAAATTGGTCTTCTCTGCAACTCCAGCATATTTACGGCGGCTAAGGCTTCTTCTACTCTTTGGCGCACTTGAAAGATTGGCAGTTGTTCTTCTACTAGTCCAAAAGCTACATCTGCGCCAACGGTGGGCATTACTAATTGATGGTCGGGGTTTTGAAACACAAAACCTACGGGATGCAAAACTTGCACTAATCCCGACTTGGGAGTAAGTAGTCCTGCTAACAACTTGAGGAGGGTAGACTTGCCACTGCCATTAGTCCCTAAAAGCATCCAAAATTCGCCTTTGGGTACTTCTAAAGAGCAAGCTTTTAAAACTCGCTCCTCTTGATGCCAACTAAAATCAACATTGCTGACTTGAACGGCAATTTCCACTATCTTTACCTAGTGGTTAGGTGGATTCAGATAAAGCAAAAAATCCTGGAGGTCTACCACCACCAACGGCAGAGCCATCTTTTTGAGCTATTTGCACGCTGAGAATTTCACTTACGCGCACCGCAGCTTTTTTTTCTGTTTGGCGATCGCACGTCAATTCGATAATCTCTGGCTGACCGGAGCGCATTGCATCCACAATTTGGGTATAAAGCGCCTCTGCTTCTTCGTTGGTTTTTCTTTGTACAGAGACAGGAAAGGCGGTACTTTTTAAGGTTAAGTCAATAAAAATCATTTTTTTGGCAATAAGCACTATCTAAAGTCTATTCTAACGCTCGCTGGGGCAAGGACGAAGGGAGCGATCGCTCTATACGGGCAAATAACTACCTTCACAAAAGTTTACTTTTATTAACCATATTTTATGTATTAGGGTAGACCCCCTCTATTCCTTTTGACAGGATAAAGATTAAATTTTTCTAATTACCTTGCCACATATTGGCAGTTAGTTGTACAAATAGATTAGGAACAAGTAAAGAATCGTAAACTAAACTTGTCAACCGATGGATTGTTTGTATATTCACGATTTACATCATCCAATCGGGCGATTCTCTTGTCGTACTTATAATATTTGGAGTTTTACTGTAATGACAATTGCAGTTGGAAGCGCACCGAGT
>QQTW01000387.1_pt1 | contig 27289 bp, 25 predicted proteins | sample 1904831 | NCBI WGS metagenome assembly QQTW01 (sample SAMN09435610, study PRJNA476489) | Subsurface metagenome, whole genome shotgun sequencing project. | reverse complement strand
GTTTACAAACGAGCGTTATTGTCCATTTATCTATAAAAATTAAAGTAACCATTGCCAAACGAAAAATATTACCATCCCGGTAATAATAGTCAGTAAGAGATTTTGATACCAAAAACCAACTAGAAAAGCGGCGATCGCACCCGCTAATCGAGCATTAGTATAGCTCAAAAGTACTTCATTTCCTATTGGTATTAGCACCGCAGGCACAACAATCGCTGTCAAGACTGCGGGTGGAACATAACGGAGAATTTTGAAAAACTGGTCTGGGAATTTAATGCGATCGCTAATTGCCAACAATGGATAGCGGATACCAAAGGTTACTAAAGTCATGCCTATAATTAATAATATTTCATTCATATTTTTTCAACACACGCACCAGCAGCAATTCCGGCTATAGTCGCAACAATCAAACCTAAATTATGAGGCAAATTATGACATAGTAAAGCCATAATGCCAGCTACAAAAACAGTCGCAATCATCGGCTCATTTTTTAGATAAGGAATTAGCATACCAATAAATGTAACTGACATTGCAAAATCTAAACCCCAGTTAGCAACATCAGGAATCAGATGACCTAAAGTTAGCCCAGCTAAAGTGCAAAGCAGCCAATTTATATACATAAACGAAGCCGCACCCAGGTGATACCAATGTTTGTGAGGAGAATTATCAGTTTGATTGTAGCGTGCAACTGCAACTGCAAAAGCTTCATCTGTCAGCGAAAATCCCAGAGTTAATTTCCAAGCTTGAGGTAAGTGTTGAACGAAGGGAACTAAGCTGACTGAGTAGAGTAGATGTCGCAAATTTACTATAAACGTAGTCAAAATAATTAGTGGTAAAGCTGTGCCAGCAGCAAGTAAACCTAAAGCAATAAATTGGGACGAACCAGCAAAAACAAAAGTAGACATTGCTATCGTACCAACAAAAGAAAGACCGCTTGCTTTTGCTAATGTACCAAAAATAATTCCAAAAGGAATTGCCCCTATAATTAAGGGTATAATTCCTCTACAACCTGCTAAAAATTCAGATTTGGGAGATGTTTCGATAACTTGATTGCGATTTATATTCATTACATATCTGAAGAAAACAGTTAATGCTATTTCGATAATTATTTTGATGCAAATATGTGGAGAAGGGCGGAGAGACCCCGCCCCTACAAACAATTTATATGTATCCTAATTTTGGTGAAATAGCTAATAATCAATTACTCCTAGCATAGGTAAATCACCTTAAGCTGTCTTGTATGTTTTTTAAGTGCTAATCGCTGGCTTTTGCAAAAGCTAACCGCAAACCTAAAGCAATTAAGACTGCACCAGTAATTCTTTCTAGCCAATGTGAAATTGATTGGAGAGTGTTTTTAACTATTGGTTGCGAAATCAAAACAGCAATTAGCGTGTACCAAACTAGTGCTAGAAATACAATCGTTGCCCCATATAATGCTTGCGCTGTCAAGGGTGTTCCCGGACGAATTATTTGAGTAAATAAAGCTAGAAAAAATAAGGTTGTTTTTGGATTTAGCACATCTCCCAAAAAGCCAACCCGAAATGCTGCCCAAGGACTAATATTTTTTGTTCCCTGTAGATTTGAAATTTCGTAAGATTGCTTTTTAGCACGTAGCGATTTGATACCAATGTAAATTAGATATCCTGCACCCACCCATTTAAGGATATTAAATAGAAGGATAGACTTAGAAATAATCGCCCCAATGCCAATTAAGCAATAAGTAGCATGGACAATGTGTCCGACTGTGATACCTAAAGCAGTATAAATTCCAGCTTTTCGGGAATATACCAAACTATTTCGCAGCGTCAGCGCAAAATCAGGACCTGGACTAACTACTGCAAGAAGTCCGAGGGAAAAAACCGTTAACCAGTCGGTAAAAAGTGGCATAAATTTGTAATTTGAGTTTCTTTTCTATTATTTTTGCAGCAACCAGATACATACTGTCCCGGTGTTACACCAACTAAGCGCTTAAAATGTCGATGCAAATGGCTTTGGTCGGTAAAACCCGTATCAAAAGCAACTTGAGAAATAGATATATTCTTTGCCAACATTGCTTTAGCACGACTAATCCGCATTTGTACCAAATAAGCATGGGGTGGTAAACCGACTTCGCGCTGAAATACTCGTAAAAGACGCAGTGGTTTCAAATTGGCAATTTTAGCAAGTTGTTCCAAAGAAATTGCATCGGCATAATTAGCATGAAGGTATTCCCGAACCAGTTGCACGGGCAAAATTTCTCGACCGATTGGTTTAGGTAAAGGATTAGTATCTGCATAACGTGTCACTAACTCTACCAAAGTCCAAAGCAAACGAGACTCTTTTTCTAATTGCAAAGCTGAATTTTCCGAAGCAATATGAAATCGACGCAGTTGTGTTGCTAGTTCCTCATCCTGAATCACTGGTGTAGGGAAATAGGGTACAAATTGCGACCCATTGACTTCGGAAACTACTTTTTGCAGCAATATTGCATCTGGATACAGCATCCGATATTTCCAACCTTCAGGGATTCCGGCATATCCTGTATGAACTTCCCCAGGATGGATAATGACAATACTGCTAGCAGGTGCGATATGCATCGACCCTTGGTAAGTAAATGCCTCAACCCCCGCCTCAATTACACCAATCGCAAACCCATCGTGGGTATGACGCGAAAAAGAATGAGTTATGTAGGTCGCGCTTAACATCTCCAGATTACTAAGTGTCTCGTCGCGCCAATATTTCGCTTGCTCGACTGGGGATTTAGTCAAAACTATCTCCTGCTAAAAAGCTAGTAAGGATTTGCAACAACTTCGCAACACCAGTTTAAGCGCTCTATCAGGGTAAGTCTTGTACGTTTTTGCATCTAGTCAACAGTTCATATCGAAGATGTAGTGACTACATTGCTATTAGTTGCAACGAAATAAAGTCGTAGGGGCACAGCATTGCTGTGCTCCTACGACTTTATGTCACAATCAACACCTAAAACAGTATAAACACTTATATAATGGTTATTCAAAAAGCGATCGCAACGGAGCGCTAAACGGTAAGTCGGTTTCAATAGCCCCATTCGTTCTAATAAAGCTAGAAAATTTCTTGGATGGACACCTGACCATTTATCAGTTATTAACTGGCTCAAAGAAGCATAAAAGTCATAACTTCTTCTGTCAAAACTATTGTTTTGTACTTACTCTTCTTGATTTTCAGATAGCGCTGTTTGTAATTGTTGAACTACATCAAGCGTTAAACCAGTAAATTCTACAACTAATTCGACTGAAACCCCTTTTTCGAGCATATTAATAGCTATTTCTCTTGCAGTTTCTTCCTTACCTTCTTGTTTACCTTCTTGTTTGCCTTCTTGTTTGCCTTCTTGTTTGCCTTCTTGCTTGATTGATTGGTAAATGACTGACTCGCGCATAATATCTCTCCTTAGTAAACGCATAATAACTTCTTCTTCTAATACTAGCCCAGCTAAAATAGCAGCTGATGCCGTTACATTACTTTGCGTTCTTCGGTCGGTAATGCTATCAATCTGGGCTGCAACTGATTGCAAAATGTTATCTTTACTACTAGTATCACTTAAAACAGCAAAGGGAAGCAAGCCTGGATTGTTCATAAATAAATTGCTCGGCTGTTCCCAAAGACGGATGACTTGGAAACGATGGGTTGTCTCTTCTAAGGTGAATTTGGTTGTCTTAACGAGTTTTAAATGCTTTGGAGTATTTACCTTTTGTAGATAAACTACTATTTGCCGCATACGTTTATGGGGAAAACGACGATACCCGCGCAAACGATAATCAGCCATACGAAAAGGGATATCTTCATCGGGTTGAGTTTGAAACTCAATGTGAAGGATTAGTTCATCGGATTGCAGCAGTATCAGAGCATCCGCACGGATTGGTTCGAGGGAAAGTTCTTTTGGACTCAACTTGGTGAGAGTTATTGGTTCACCTAATAACCAAGTTGCGAAATCATTGGGAAAATTTTCAGCTAAAAACTTACAAGTGTTATCGAACATGAAATTGCTACTAATTACAGCTAACCTACTGCAAACCCAGTATATTGTCTCACTAAAGGTTCATGAAATGCCAAAACAATATCTGACTTTGGGACACCCAGCTTCACTAACTCATCGGCAATTCCAATCTCTGTACCATCATGGTGTAGCCATTGAACCAGTAACCTGATGGTCTAAATAAATTAACAAGATTGCTTCTTTTCCATAGTAAGCCTGAGAAATGCCCCTTTGGCAAAATCAGCACCTTAGCGCAAATAACTAGCCCCATTCACATCGACAATATTACCAGTCAAAAATTCCGAACCTTCGGAAGCTAAAAACATTACTGTATGCGCTACTTCCTCCGGGCGTGCAACTCGATTTAATGGACTTTGCTGCCGAATCCCCTCACCCGCAGGACTATCTAAAACGGTGCGGGACATATCGGTTTCCACGTAACCGGGCGCTACGGCAGTTACAAAAATATTATGTGGTGCTAGATATTGAGCTAGTGACTGACTCAAAGCATTGAGGGCAGCTTTACTCGCTCCATAAGCTGTTGCTGTTGGTTCGCCGCGAAATGCACCGCGAGAAGTCACGTTAATAATGCGCCCGCTGCATCGAGGTATCATGTGTCTAGCAACACAATAAGCTAAATTTGCTGCCCCTAACAAGTTAATATTAATAGTTTGCTGCCAAATACTTTGCCAATCTTGATAGCTGGTTTGATTGAGGGGATGCTCTTGATAGATACCAGCGTTGTTGACCAAAATATCAATTTTTCCGAACTCAGCAATGGTATTTGTAACCATTTCTTCGATTGCTGTGGGGTTAGCAAGGTCTGCACTCACCGCAATATGTCCCGCACCAGCCAAAGAATCTCGCACTTTCTCCGCATCGTTACGCTGCTGGTGGAAATGAACGGCTACCATAGCACCCGCAGCTGCAAAAGAAGATGCGATCGCACTGCCAATTCCCCGTGAAGCACCCGTAACTAGTACCGTTTTTCCTTGAAAATCAAAAGTAATCAGAATTTCAACCTGTTAATAAGAGTTAGTGGTTAGTGGTCAGTAGTTAGTTGTCAGTAGTTTGTAGTTAGTAGTCAGTGGTTAGTAGTTAGTAGTTTATAACTATTAACATCTAGACTGATCGCAAATGACCAATGACAAAGGACAACTGACAACTGACAACTGACCAATGACCTTTAAAATTTGAAACCAACACCACCTTGTAACGACAGCGCCGTACCCCCACCATTCCGATATGCATCAAACGCAATAATCGCATTACCAAAAATTACAGTGTTGCTATTGGGTACAACATAATCAATCCCAGGTTGAAGTGCAAAGCTAATTTTATTACCAACTGGCGAAGGGTCATTACCACCAGCTAGAACTAATCCAGCCCCTAAATAAGCGTCAGTTTGCCAATTAATTGGAATATCATAAGAAACAGTCGGTACAACTGCTGTACTTTGACCGACTAAAGCTTGGGCACGAAATGATATAGGCGCTTCTAAAAGCTTGTAACGGGCAGCTAAAACCCCGCCAATTTGCGCTCCATCAGAAAGACCAACAGTCGGACCAATACCAACATAACTACCGTAAGCGACTTGTGCCTGCGCTGGTTTGGTAAATTGCGAAAAACTTAAAATTGAACCAGCTAATACTATTGATGCCAAATATTTCTGATATTTCATTACCCGACTCCTCACATAATGAATTTAAAATTGAGGGGAATAGGGTTGCGGGGAGTAGGGAGTAGGGAATTAGAAGAGACGTAATTAATTAGTCTTTGTACTGAGTTAAAAGTTACTATCTTTATCTCACTTCTCTTTCTTGCCCCGCTCCAAACCTCCTCACTCTCTACTCCCTACTTCTATACTACTGGTTCATTTCATTAATGCATGACTTGTCGAGAGGGTTAGAATCTGGGTTTCTTTTACGAAACCCGGATTCTTGTAACCCCTCAGAACTGCGGGCATCGCGGATGAATACCACCTTGGGTACAAATGTAAGCCAGTTGCTTGGCATCCAAATTTTTGGCTTGGGTAAAATCAACGCCTTTAACTACGGCTGATTGTGCGCCAATTTGGGGCTTTTGGGCAAATTGATCGGATGGGTCTTGTCCACCTGGGGAGAGGATTGCACCTTGAAAATCTGCACCTGAAACGTTTGCACCTTTTAAATCGGCAAGGCTTAAGTCGGCGTTTCGCAAATTAGCATTTTCTAAGTTCGCAGAACGTAAAATTGCACCAGTTAAGCGGGTGGCGCTGAGGTTGGCACTACTGAGATTAGCCCGATCTAAATAAGCACCAGATATGTCAGCGGCTTGCCAATCAGTTTTGGTGAGATTGGCATCGGTCAGTTGGGCACCAATTGCGATCGCCCGACCCAGACGTGCCCCATATAACTCGGCTTCGTTCAATTTTGCCTCACCTAAATCTGCCCCTGTCAAGCTGGCGTTTTCCATAACTGCACCGCGCAAATCTGCCCCTACAAGTTGGGCACTACTGAGGTTGGCACCAATCAAACGTGCCTCCGATAAATTCGCTTTGTTGAGGGTAGCGCGGCTCAAATCGCTTTTATTTAATAAAACGCGGCTAAGGTTGGCATCGCTGAAATTTGCCTGTTTCATTTGCGCTTGACTCAAATTTGCAACCCGATCGTCGTAGGTATCCCAGCGACGATCTTCACCCGGACTCCGGAAACGACTACCTTTGAAACTAGAAGAGTCGAGATTTGCATCTCTGAAGTTAACTCCCGACAAATCAACTTTGTCGAGTACTAAATTAAAAAAGGCGTTAGGGTTTGTGGTTGTTTGTGATAGTCGGACGCGGCTTAAATCAATGTTTTTGAGTTTACCGCCGTATACACGCAATATCTTGTTAATTGCTTGTTGGTTGACTTGTAATTGTTGCTGTCGCGTTTGTTCGTTAGTAGCGTTATTGGCAGTTGAGTTAATTTCGCTTGCGAGTAATTGGTTTTCGCGTTTGAGGTCGGGCAGAGCGTTCGAGCCAATTCTTACTAAGGCTTGCTGAATTGCGTTAAGAAGAACGGGGTTGGTTTCTTGTGCCAATAAATCAACAAGATACTGGGTAGCTTGGGGGTAATCGAGAGTACCCATCGCCATGATGGTGCGCTCGCGTTCCTCAATGTCGTTAGAATCCGATTTTAACCGCGCTTCGAGTTCGCTAAATTGTTTGCGATTGCTTTGGTCGGATGAGCGCTGATTTTCTTGGGTCTGAATGTATATTTGAGTACCGACCAAACTTACTAGCACCGCAGTCATACTTAACAGGGCGATACCGAAAAGGGCAAGACTCGGATTGCGTTGTATCCACCAAGACAACTTTAATTGCCGATTGGCTGACCTGACATCGGGAGACATGACGATTGATGCGATCGCAGCTTCTTCGTCGGCTTCGTTCCACTCTTGATGCCGGGAGTGCGGTGGTGTGAAGGGTTTGTTGGCATCAATTGTGTATGTTCCAGCGATGCGATCGTGCAAGGCGCGTTTCGATTGCCATCTTGGGAAACCCATACTTTCCGCTATTAGCGCAAATACTGCCAACCCAGTAAAAACTACTAAGTTCGGAAACAAAAAGCTGTAGCGCCACAAAATATACACAACTGATAGCGGTAGCATCCAGCGTCCAATGCCTTCACGCACAGCAACCGCAAGCAAACCCGGTGGGGTTCCTGTTTCAGAAACAACTCGTACTCCAAACCAACGCTTGGGAATAGTACTACCTGTTTTAGCGAGTAAATATAATTGCCAGCACGACAGTGATAGCGGTGCTAGCGTGCCAATTGTCCATAAAATATTCGTTATCCATGCCACGTTGCGGGTGCCGTAGTTGACTGGTAATGCCAACGGACGGGCAACTTCGCGTTCGATGACTACCAGCACGGGGTTGAGTGGAGTTCGACTCAACTCGCTCCGAGTGTTCGCGAAAGCACCAATTCCAAACGGAACCAAACCGCTGACAACCACCAAAGCAATTTCGGTTGCCCAAGCCATCAAACGTCGCTTTGGCAGTGACTGGGAGTTGGCTTTTCCCGGTTCTTGCGAACGGCTCGATTGATTCGTACTTCTCCTCACCATTGGGGTTGTCATGACATTATTTCCTTTATCTTTTTTTTACGCGATCGCGCACTTAAAATAAACTATATGTTTGTCGATTTGATACAAAAAATTTGTATCTAAGGTACATTAATCCTGCTAATAATGCCATACTGATATTTAACGCTAAAAACGTTAAATAAAATACTAAGCAAATTACATATTCAGTAAATATGTCTGGTATTTATCTAAATCTATAATGTGTTAAAAACACCCAACTAACAATAAAAATCAAATTTTTTTCATTTACATTAACTTTTAACGGTTCGCTTTGGAGCAGCCCTATTGGTAATACACTAATTGCTATTTATTACCCCCGCTCGCAGAAAACATCCCTTAAGAGCGTATGCTTTTAAGGCAAGTCTCCGAATCAAGTATTGTGGCAGTAACGTTGATGGATATTTATATTTACACTCTGATGTTTTTACACATACAATAAACGCCTTATGTCATGTCGTTAGGAACTAAAAATAGTTGCTTTCGTCTAGAAAATCAAGCTATTCGTATAAATATCGCTGTTAGGATAGTTGGGAGCAATATATAAAATGAAGACGGGTTTGCGCTTTAAGCTTGTTCCCGCTACTTTAGTAATGAGTTTAATTCTCACAACTGCTAATTTAGCGGCGGCACAAGTTGTAAAAATTAGTCCCACTTTTAAACCCGATCCTCTGACTTTGAGTGGCAAGTCTGGAGGCTCGAACAAAAGTAATTGTGGTAACATTACACCTGCACCAAACCATGTGATTCAAGTAACTGAATCTATACCATATTTGCGGCTAACAGTCGAGGGTTCGGGACAACCAACTTTGTTAATTGATGGACCAGGAGGCCGATTTTGCGTATTAGCGGATAATTACTCCGGTGGCAAACCAGAAATTACTGGTTTTTGGCAAACTGGAAGTTACTCGCTATATGTAGGTGAACTATCTCAGGGACAGTATAACTATACCCTCTCAATTTCGCAACAGAAGAAATAATTAGTTGTCAGTTGTCGGTTGTCAGTTGTCCTTACTAATGACCAATGTCGGTTGTCAGTTGTCAGTTATCCTTACTAATGACCAATGACTAATGACTAATCTTCAAGCAATTTTGTCGATACTTCGATTGCTGTAACGTCGATAGTGCCTTCTGGTGCAATCCTGTGAAAATGACCATTTTGTACTGATAGCATTTCACCGCAGTTTGGGCATTGCAAGTTGGTATTACTTAAACCTGTAAATTCAAACGTACATACGGGGCACTTGTCAGCGACTAAGTTACGTTGCAACCACCACTGAAAACCGAAAAACGCGAGAATTGGTGCTAAAAATATTAATCCGACAATAATTAACACCGAGTTGACCAACCAACCTAAACCTAAAGACCCTAAAAGCCAGATAACAGCAAATAGAGTCAGCCAAGGGCGAAGATTCGCTAAATAAAATTGAAATGTTTTAAGACTCATTTTCTAAATTTTAATTTGACTCTCCTTTTAGGATAGCGATTTTACTTAGGAAGGGAGTAGGGAGTAGGGAGGGGGAGTGGGGGGAGTCAAAAGAAAGAAATTTTATATGTACTTGCCCCACTTCCTCCATTTCCTCCATTTCCCCCTACTCCCTACTCCCTAACTCCTCCCGTAACCGTGCTTGAAAAGCATTAAAACCAAAGTGCAAAATTGCTTGTTCGCGCAGCCACTCTCCATTACATCTTTGGTCTTCACCTTTGAGTATTTCTATACATGCATTTGCGACGGCATCCGGGTCACGGTGCGGGACGCGCCATCCGAGCTTGCCGTTTTGTAGCGGATCGGCAGAACCATCATTATCACCTGCTAAAACGGGCACCCCGCACGCCATTGCTTCGAGGTACACAATTCCAAAACCTTCTTGTGAAGGCATTATATAGGCATCGGCTAAACGGTAATGTTCGACTAATTCCTCGCTGGGAACAAACCCGGCAAACACTACGCGATCGCACAAGCCTAATTCTTGCACCATTAAGGAAAGCCTCGGTTGGTCGTCGCCTCGACCAATCACCAAATATTTCACATCGGGATAAGCTTGCACAATTTGCGGTAAGGCACGAATTGTTACATCCACACCCTTGTATCGATCGCTCGACCATAGCCGCGCTACAGTCATCAACACCTTGGCATTATGCAAATTATATCGTTCTAATAATTGCGCTGATTTGATTCCAGGTGTAAAATAGTTGCCGTTGACAGCACAAGGTAATATCTTGATTTTTTCTCGGTCGAGCTGGTTTGCAGTACTCGCTATATCGCGGGTATAGTGGCTGACTGTCCAAATCGAATCTGCCTTTTGCAAGTTCGATTTTATCGTGTTGGATAATGGGTTCCAAACTTCTTTACCGTGGGTCATAACCGTATAGGGAATTCCTAAAGGTTGGCATAACGTGCCAATTAGTGGGGCAAGATTAACATGACCGCAAAAAACATGCTTTGGTCTTCGCTTTACCAAATAGGTAAGTAATGCCGTTGCCATTCGCATTCTTCCCATTTGAGGAGGATTAGTTTTAAAGTAATGAAATTTTAAGCGACTCGACTCGAATGGATTCTCTAAGTTGGAAGTATCGCGCAGTAAAAATACTTCTGCACTCAAAGCGGATGGCAATCCTAAGTACGACCGAAAAATATCCTTAACGTAAGATTGGATTCCACCTTCCTTGGCAAAAATTTCGAGAAACACAAATAAGTGGTCGGGTACTTTGGTATCTTTTGCAACTAAGTATTTATTTTTTTCGAGATGATTCTTAAGCATTTTCGTAGAGAGTTGTTATCCCATCAAGTAGCGAAAATCAAACTATGTTGTCAGCAGTCCCAATTTGTAGTGAAGTTTTAGTCCTAGCTTACCTCGTGGTGATATCCTAACTGACATGCGTTTTATTTTGGTCAAATTAACTACTAAGTAAAAATGTACACTTATTTATTCGCTTAAGTATTTATTCTAATATTTATTAATTAAGTTGGATATTATATTTACGTTGGGAAAGCAACTAGATTTAAGTTTAGTCAAATCGTAACAAAAAATAACTACAACTCGAATGCTGTGGTTACGTAAACAACTATTTTATTTTATACAGTTATTTTGACGATCTATGGGCTGGCTCCTTACGCCGTGCAATTAGACCTAGCATTGGCACATAATCACGTTAAGCAGTAGTTTGCTGCCCTTGTAAACCATACTTGACAATGAGCAGACAATTTCTACCATCCGCATTGCGTTCGTAAACAACACGGTCAGCCAAGCGTCGTAATAAAAACCATCCGTATCCTCCAACTTGTAGAGTTCCTGGTTCTGGTTCTGCAATAGCATCAGGATTAAAGGGTTTGCCCCGATCCCAGATTCTAATTTCCAGTCGGTCGTCCCACAAGCAAAGGTCAATATCAATCGCTGTTTCTTTTGGTAAAGCATGATGAGCATGGCGAACAGCGTTGGTAAAGCCTTCTGCCAACGCTAAGTTAAGGCGATAAAGTTGGCTGTCTGTCCAACCTAGTTGCGAGAGATATTTTCCACAAAATTGCTCAAACCATTGTTGGACTAGGTTTAAAAGCTTTAACTCGCTGATCACCGTCAGATGGTCTCGCTGCACCATGCAATCGCATTGACCTTGACTAAAATACTAAGGGGTGAAATATCTGTTTTATACTATTAGCGTTGAGATTTTTGATTTTGAAATCGGGTATCTGTTCCAAACTTACCCAAAGTTTAACCCAAAGTTTAAAATTCAAGCTTAAAATCCAAAATTAAAAATTCAACATCCAACCTTATTGATTAAAATTGATGCCTGTTGAATCTCAAAAGTACACTCTGTACTTAGTGAGAAACTCACAGGCATCAAAGCTAGCACTTTATGACGACTGGTTTAGAACAATCCCAAGGTCAAGGATTTGTCGATTGGGAAAGTTGCACCAATACCTAACCACAGTGTCACCAATGTACCAAATAAGAATAAGGTGGTTGCCACTGGACGGCGGAAGGGGTTTTGGAATTTGTTGACGTTTTCGATAAAAGGAACCAAGATAAGTCCCAATGGTACCGAAGCCATCAAAAATACGCCCAACAATTTGTTCGGAACAGTCCGCAAAATTTGGAATACGGGATATAAATACCACTCAGGCAAAATTTCTAGTGGTGTAGCAAAAGGATTTGCTGGTTCTCCGGTCATCGCGGGGTCGAGTACAGATAGTGCCACGATGGAAGCGAACGAACCCATAATTACTACTGGGAAGATGTACAGCAAGTCATTAGGCCATGCAGGTTCGCCGTAGTAGTTGTGACCCATGCCTTTTGCCAGCTTGGCTCTTAAAGTTGGATCGCTTAGGTCGGGTTTTTTTTGTGTTGACATTTTTAAATATGCTCTCCTACTTGAGTTAAGTTAAAGCATTTGTGACGAACATCATGCGGGCGCGACTTTTGTTAAGGAAAACTGCGGCTTCTATCTGTAAGGAGCCTTTCGATTGCTACTTACAGAAGTTTTACAGTTTTTAGCTTAAGTTACAAGTACTTACTTTGTTTTTTTCTTATGTGTCACTTCGACATACCATAATTTTAAAACAAACTACTTGTGTTGTAACCACAGGTATAGTTACACCTTACAAAGGACCGGAAATACCTTGCTTGCGAATCATCAAGAAGTGGGCCAACATGAAGACGGCAATTAACCAAGGCAATACGAAGGTGTGAGCGCTGTAATAGCGAGTCAAGGTTGATTGTCCAACGCTTGCACCACCACGCAGCAAGTCAGCAATCAAAGTACCAACTACGGGGATAGCTTCGGGTACACCGCTAACGATTTTCACAGCCCAGTAACCAACTTGATCCCAAGGCAGCGAGTAGCCTGTTACACCGAATGAGACGGTGATTACAGCTAGGATAACGCCAGTTACCCAAGTTAATTCGCGGGGCTTTTTAAAGCCACCTGTTAGATAAACGCGGAAGGTGTGGAGAATCATCATCAACACCATCATGCTCGCAGACCAACGGTGGACGGAGCGAATCAACCAACCGTAACTGACATCGTTCATGATGTGTTGCACCGAGGTATATGCTTCGGCGACGGTTGGACTATAATAGAACGTCATCGCGAACCCAGTCGCAAACTGGATTAAGAAGCATGTCAGGGTGATTCCACCCAGGCAGTAGAAAATATTAACGTGAGGAGGGACATACTTGGTTGTAATGTCATCAGCTAGCGCTTGAATCTCCAAGCGCTCCTCGAACCAGTCGTAAACGTTTGCCATACAATCTCGAAGAATTCCTAAAATTCGATTCCGGTTGATATATATCCCAATTTTTTCCTAGTTTTGGGATTTTAGCAAAGTTGGTTTGCTTTCATGTGTTTTTCAACGTCCAGAGTGAAAAGAGTTTTAAGAAACTTAACACTCTGTAAAGATGATATGTATTGCGTCTGCTTTGCGCTCAACCTGGAGGGATGATATACACAAAGACGATTCTAGCGTTTTGAAGACAGCATGTAGCGGTAAAGTTATTTATTCAACTGTCGCTACAAATGCATCTCTTCTATAAAAAAAGTAACATAGTCAAGAGATAGATTTCATAAACAACAAGATAACTGTGTAAAGTTCTCCGGAGCCATCCTCATCGCTTTACGCAAATCTCGGCAATTTGGGGTTGAAAGTCGAATTGATAATGGGGTTCATGCAAAAAAAGATTTTTCGAGTTGGATTATCGCTGCTATTGGCGTTTTGGGTTGGATGCACTAGCTTCGCTCAAAGTGCAGCAGCATTGACGGACGAACAAAAGTTAGTTTCTGAGGTTTGGCGAATTGTTAATCGCACTTACCTTGACGATACGTTTAACCACCAGAACTGGGCATCGATGCGGCAGAAAGCGCTACAGAACCCACTCGACAACCAACAGGCTGCATACGGGGCAATTCAAAATATGCTCAAAAGCCTAGACGACCCGTTTACGCGCTTTTTAGACCCAGAACAGTACCGCAGTTTGCAGGTCAATACCTCTGGTGAGTTAACGGGGGTAGGGTTACAAATTGCCTTGAATCCGCAAAGTGGAAAACTGGAAGTTGTTGCACCGATTGCGGGTTCCCCCGCTGAGAAAGCCGGAATTGAACCGCGCGATCGCATTATCAAAATCGAAGGCATTTCGACCCAAAAGCTGACCCTCGATGAAGCCGCAGCGAAAATGCGCGGTGCCGCTGGCAGCTTTGTAACTTTGGTTCTAGAACGCGATGGAGAATCGGAACGCGAAGTGCGATTGATGCGCGATCGCATCGAGCTAAATCCTGTCATCGCTCAATTAAATTCTTCCCCACAAGGAAAATCGATTGGCTACTTGCGTTTAACTCAATTTAATGCTAATGCTCCGATGGAATTGGCACACGCTCTCTCTAGTTTAGAAAAAAAAGGTGCAGATGCCTACATTCTCGATTTAAGAAACAATCCTGGTGGGTTATTACAAGCTGGGATTGAAATTGCGCGTTTGTGGCTCGATTCAGGTACGATTGTTTACACCGTAAATCGCCAAGGCATTCAAGGTAGTTTTGAAGCTGTTGGTTCGGCAATCACCCAAGACCCATTAGTAATTTTAGTTAACCAAGGAACTGCCAGCGCTAGCGAGATTTTAGCAGGTGCCTTGCAAGATAACGGACGCGCTCAATTAGTAGGTGAAACTAACTTTTGGCAAAGGTTTGATTCAATCGCTATTTGAATTATCTGACGGTTCGGGATTAGCAGTAACGATTGCTAAATACGAGACACCATTGCACCACGATATCAACAAGCTAGGTATTAAACCAGACCAAGTAATACCTTCACAGCTACTAGCCCGCGAACAAGTTGCTACCGAAGCCGATGCTCAGTATCAAGCAGCACTGGAAATATTGACGAATAAGGTAATGGTGGGAGCAGTTTAAGAGGGAGTAGGGAGTAGGGAGTAGGGGAGAAGGGAGAAGGGGGGAGGTGGGGAGATGTAGGATTAAAGAACTTCTTCGTTAGTTCCTCCCCAATACTTGTCGGTGCGCGAAAATTCGATAAACCCAAAACCTTGGAGAGACGCGAAATTTCGCGTCTCTACATCCTCGATTTTGCACCACGAAAAATCCAAAACCTACGCAGTATTGAGTTCCTCCCCTTCTCCCCTTCTCCCCTTCTCCCCTACTCCCTACTCCCTAATTCAACGAGATGGTAGTAGGCATTATCGATGAATCGCTTGCCTCGAAGATATCCGGTGTTGGCACCGGGACAGATGTATTGCAGCGTTTCCGGTGAAAAGCGATCGCATAATAGATATAGGCTTTTGATTTGTCGCTGCCAATGAAAGGTTTTAGCAGTTCGCAGCGGTACGGGTTCGGCTTTTTGATTGGGGAGTAAGTGCCGTCCTGTAAAAAGTACGCCACCTATGTCAGCATAGTATAAACAAGCCGAACCGGGAGAATGCCCCGGTGTCCATATTAATTGGGTGAGAGAATTTAGGGTGAATACAGCAGCGAAAGTTGTTACCTTTAAGCCAGGTAACAAATATGCTTCTTGTTCTTGAATGACGACTTCGCAATTGTAAGCTTGTTGAATTTCCGGAATTTTAGCAATCGCAGTGCGATGGCTGATAAATAGCCAGCGTACGCCTCCATGTCCGCTGATAAAATCTTGGTTTGTGGTGTCCCAAGCTGGAGAATCGATCAGGATATTGCCTTCGTTTCCTACAATAAAATAAGAAGTTCCTCCCAATGTCTCCCGATTTGGTGGAAATGCAAAAATGTTATTGAGTACAACTCGTGGTAGCTTAACTGTTTGGCTCGGTTGCTCGATGGGAGACATAGGAAAAATTGATACATGCGCGGGTTTGGTGTCTGGCTTGTGGTTGATGCAGTAATGCTGTGGCTATGGGTAAGACGTTTTTTTTCAAAATACTTGTAAATAATATGACATTTTGGTTTCTCGTTTTATTAGGGATAATTACTTATCTAATGGTGCAGCGCAGTGTTGCTCGCATGACCAGAACGCCCGTGTGGCTGTTGTGGTTAGTGCTAATGGCTCCAGCACTACTGTGGACTGTATGGGGGCAGGTGTATGGAATAAAACAGAGTCCACCGCGAGCATTGATGATTGGTCCGTTGATAATTTGTCCGATTTTATACTGGTTTTTGTTTCAGATGGGCAGGCGTTCGCAGTCGGAAACTCAAACCGAACCACCTGTACCCAACGAATCCCAATCGGTTATTAATCCTACCGCAGAACCTGTACCAGTGCGACCCATCGAACCATTAGAAGAAACGCAACTGCGGAATTGTTTTCCTTGGACGGTTTATTACATTCAAGAAATCGAGTATCGGCCCCAAGCTGTGATTTGTAAGGGACAATTGCGTGCGGATGCGACGCAAGCTTATCAGAAAGTCAAAGAAAATGTCGAAACACATTTTGGCGATCGCTTTTTGGTAGTGTTTCATGAAGGGTTTAATAACAAACCTTTCTTTGTACTGGTTCCCAATCCCCAAGCTGTCAAACAGCATCAAACTCCAGAAAAATTAACCCGACCCGCATTAGCGCTTTTACTGTTAGTCGCAACCTTGGCAACTACAACCTGGGTAGGGATGAGAATTGCTGGTGTTCAACCAACGCAGTTACAAGCAAATCCAACTCTTATATCCCAAGGTTTGTCCTATGCATTGGCATTGATGACAATATTGGGGTTGCACGAACTCGGTCACTATCTTGCTGCTCGTCGCTACAAAATTCGTTCGACGCTGCCTTACTTTATCCCAATGCCATTTTTCTTGGGGACTTTCGGTGCATTTATTCAGATGCGGAGTCCTGTTCCCAATCGTAAAGCTTTATTTGATGTTAGTATTGCGGGACCCATTACAGGTTTTATTGCGACTTTACCTCTACTAGTATGGGGATTGGCACATTCTGAAATAGTTCCCCTCAGCGACCAAGCTGGATTATTAAGTTCCGAATCGATTAAATCGCTCAATCCGAAGTACTCGATATTACTAGCAGCGATATCAAAATTAGTACTTGGCAATCAGTTAACAGCACAATCAGCACTTAGTTTGCATCCAGTTGCGGTTGCTGGGTTGTTGGGATTAGTAGTTACAGCGTTAAATTTGATGCCAGTGGGACAGCTAGATGGTGGTCATATTGTTCATGCCATGTTTGGACAGCGAACAGCGATGATTATCGGTCAAATTTCGCGTTTATTGCTGTTATTGCTGTCTTTAGTGCAGCCAGGATTTTTCTTATGGGCAATTATTTTGTTATTTATGCCGTTAATTGACGAACCCGCATTAAACGACGTTACCGACCTCGATAATAAACGCGATATTTTGGGTGTTCTCGCAATGGCTTTATTAGTTTTGATTGTACTGCCTTTGCCAAGTGCGATCGCGCAATTGCTGAATATTTAGTTATTTAAGTCCCAGACGGGATATTGGCAAGACTAAAAGTTTCAAAATGTAGACTAAGTAAACAGGATGTATCTCTTTAAATACTCACCTTAATAATTAACGCGAGAAATACTATAAACTGCTAGGCATATATTTGTCATAGCAGTAATTTTACTCAGCCGAGTCAATACTGCTCGGATCGGCCAAAAAATAAAACTTTGATTTTCTGCTGTATGGTCTACAAGTTCAGCCTCTAGTTCTATAGACGACAATGTAAGCTTTCAAACTTTTTCGATCCCAGAGAGCCATTCTTCCATCTCAAGAGGTTGTTGCCAATTAAACATTCCTACTATAAAATCACTAAGTTGCCGATCGTTTAACTCTTCGAGTTGACTAATTATCTGTGGCGTGAGAATCTCATCCCCAAACTTAGCTCGAATTATAGTACTTGCCGACTCAATCTTACCTTCGAGTTTGCCTTCGAGTTTGCCTTCGAGTTTGCCTTCTAACTTAGCCTTGTTAATTTCAGCCTCATACCAAGCATCAATTTGTACCATCGTTTTCATAAAATCTTTCTCCTCTGGAGTTAAGCTATCAGTAGGTATGTCTCGGAGATAAACACAATATTTTATACATGCACTTATTATATCATTTTTCTCCCTGCGATCTGGCGATAACTGCTTGATCGATTCAAAAGCGATCTGAGCAGAATATTTATCTCCCAACATTTTCAACCACATAGTTTCTGGACTATCAACTAATTGCTCGATAATCACAATTCCCATCCGCAAAATTTGAGGAAGTCGATATACACCGATGCCCAATTCTGTAGCGGGTTGAGCGTCACATAATATCAACAGTTTTTCACTGCAATTAACTGTGAGAATCCAGGTAAATGGATTTTGATTTTCAATTTGTTTTTTTGCCTCTTTCGACAGTCGTTGAGAACTTGTTAACTCCAGTTTGTTTTTGGCATTCTCTACCAGTTCTTTCTGCTTTCGATCCCAATACAGATTTTTTCGAGTAATCGATTTATTAATATCCGTCTCTTCTAAATACGAGCTAAAATGTTCGATAACGAGAGTCGGATGTTCTTGCATTAACAAATCGAATAAACCTAAATTCTCCTGCTGCCACCCGGCATTTTCTCGCTCGACCATAAACATTAAATCGATTTCGAGGTCTTCATCATTGCGGACTTGAATATTTTGTCGAGTATTTCCTTTGGTTTTATATAAAGATTGGATATAAAACTTGAAGAAGCGATCGTGTTTGTACTGAGCCATTTAAATTTATCTAACCGGGAGCAAAGCTTTCATATTGTGATATGACTTACGCAAAAAAATTTTGTCATGCTGTGGCTTACCTCCCCGGAGGGGTACGGAAACCCTTCACGGAGTTTATCCTCGAACCCTTCACTTCGTTCGAGGGCAGGCTCCGTGAAGGGTTCGAGGGCAATCAAAAATATAAATTTTACGCTAAGTATTCCTAATAATAGTATTTCAACCAAAGAAGTTATATTCGTTCATATTAGTAATAATTTATTATCCTAGTGTCAATATACCTGACGGCATATCAACAACAAGTCGTCGAGTTATAAGCCACTGACGACCGAGTAAAACTTCTCCTAAGCCTCTACCAACATGTACTGGAATTTGAAATTCTTGACCATCAATTCACACTTCACCCACATATAAGTCAAATTCTGCTTCCCCTCGCGCAGTAAACATTGGTTGCTGTTTTACATATATCCAACTAAACCCATCTATATCTTGATTATTTATAGCTAAATAGCCCGAAAATCCTGTGTCAAACATTGCATCGACTGGCAATTGTAAGTCAGTAGAAGCCAATAATTCTATCTCAAAAAACAAAGCATCCTCAACACCAAAAAAGCCGGATATCATATAGTTCCGCACACCCCAGTTTCGTTGATACGGAAACTATACAACTTGCGAGAAGGATATTTTTCATGCGCTTGTTTTGCACCTTCCATATCATCCTGATTAACAAAATATTCGCCACTTAATGGCTCAATTGTTATGTACCAGTTGTAGTGGGTTTGCATTAATTCCGGCTTAACTTTATCAAAAATTACTTGACAACGTTGGCGAAATTCTTTGCGCTCGGCTTCCCATTGTGCGTGCTGTTCAGGAGTCCATTGAATTTCTGGGAATATTCTTCCCCGTCTAGGTGTACGGGTTGGCTTGGTTTCTGTCATGATTATTAGCGTTATTTATATCAATTTTAAAACATTTCGTCTCTTACAACTCAAGTAATAAAAATTCATATATATCTGCCTATTTGCTTATTTTGTCACATCACGACTAACTGCCAAGATAGATTATTAACTATTCATATTTCTTCATATACATTGAATTTTTCTCGCCGACTTACTTGTATCAGTGATAATTATCGGTTAAATTTCGCTGTTATAACAGTAATTTTACTGAACCGAATTATTGCCAAAAACATTATAAATATTACTAATGAACTTAGCAAAAATATTTTTGAGGTTTAAGGGTGCCGAATATTTCAGAGTGGCTGATAGTCGGTTCGGTTACATTCTTTCTAGGTGCAACAGCATCCTTTGTTATCCAAGGAAATAGTGCTGGAGCTTTGCTAGGAAGCACTACAGGAGCCGTTTTGGGAGCAGCTATTTCAAGTAAACGACAAGACGAGAAACAACGGGATACAGAGATTGAGTTAAAGCGGCTAAAGGAACAGTCAGTTCAACAAGAGGATTTCCAGAATTTAAATAGACAACTGGCAATCCTGAAACCACAGGTGGCTGAATTACGAAAGCAGAAAACAGAGTTAGGAACAGTTGAAGGGCAATTTGTTCAAAAGCGAGAACAATTACTTTCTGTTGAACAAAGATTGACAACGCTTAATCAACAAAGACAAGAACTAGAGCAGCGAATTGCTGTAATTAACCAACAAAAACCCGATCTATCTAGCCTTGAACAACTGCAAGTACAAATTCAGCAGTTTAAACTAACTAAAAGCGGGTTAGAAGGTCAAATTAATGCTCTAAATTCTCAGATTGAGTCTTTGGAAGAACAAAAGCGATCGCTTTACAAGATTGATGCAGAATTTAATACCAGACAAAAAGAGTTAGATTTACTAAATATACAAATTAAAGACCTACAAGATAAATCTCAGCAACTAGAAAAACGAGCGGCTGAACTGGAATTGTTAAGAGCTACTTATGATGGAATATTTAGCCAGAAACAAAGTTTTGAAGAACGAGTCAATCAGCTAAAACCAGAGATAGATAGACTCGAAGCGGAAAAACAACGCATCTTGCAAGCGATTCAAGAGAACCAGCAAGAGTATACAAAAATTGAAGAATTGCGGCAAAAATTGCATAGTTTGAATATGCAAATTAAGGACAGAGAGTCACAAGTAAGAGAATTGGAAAGAGAAAACCAGCATTTAAATGGTGTTAAAGTTGGTATTGAAGAAAACAACGCTCGTCTCAAGCAAGAAAAAGAGGGACTTAAAGACGAGCTCAAACGGTTAGAGGGAGAAATTGATAATCTGCAAAATAGTTCCGAAGTCGCACTGCGTTCTTTGAGAGAACGTCTTTGGTTAAACTTACCACAGACAAAATGGAGTATTACTAACGCTATTCCCGAAAGCGAGCATAAATTTTTAGACGATTTTGTTAAATATATTAAGTCTAAGGGATTAGCTTTTCCAAAGCGAGTAATTAATGCATTTCATACGTCGCTAAAAGTACAGGATATTTCAGCTTTAGTTATCTTAGCTGGGATTAGCGGCACTGGTAAAAGCGAACTTCCCCAAAAGTATGCTGATTACATTGGGGCACAGTTGTTAACTTTGGCTGTACAACCTCGCTGGGATTCTCCTCAAGATTTGCAAGGCTTTTATAACTATGTGGAGAAAAAGTTTAAGCCAACTGATTTGATGCGCGGATTGTATCAATATAATCACGATTCAGCAATGAATGACCGAATTGTAATTGTGTTACTGGATGAGATGAATTTGGCACGAGTTGAATATTATTTTAGCGAGTTTCTGTCTAAATTGGAGACTCGTCGCAGCCGTACCACTTATTTAGAAATTGATGTCGGTAGCTTACCACTTCAAGATAATGAACGCAGGCTAAAAATCCGCAATGAGTTCTTGTTTGTGGGAACAATGAATGAGGACGAAACTACTCAGTCTTTATCCGATAAGGTGCTAGATAGAGCCAATGTTATTACCTTTGGGAAACCTAAAAGTTTGCAATTGCGACAACAAAATCAGCATCCAAATGGGACTGCCAGACCTTCAGGATATTTAAGTTACTCGGATTTTCAACAATGGAAAAAAATCCCCAATCCTCAGTCGGATGTAGTAGAAAAGGTGAAATATTATCTCGATAAAGTGAATAAAGTGATGGAAAAAATGGGACATCCTTTTGCCCATCGCGTTTATCAAGCAATTACTCAATATGTAGTGAATTACCCGATGGTGGAGTCAGCTGACTTTAAGTTTGCCCTTGCTGACCAATTTGGGCAGAAATTATTACCAAAGTTGCGTGGTGTGATGATTGATGAAGCTCACCAAGAGTTAGAAGAATTAGAGCATATTATTGCAGAAATTGGCGATATTCCCCTAATTGAAGCGTTTCAGAAAGCTCGGGAAGGACGTTATGGACAATTTCAATGGCAGGGGTTAGTTTATCAAGATGAGCCAGCGAGATGAGACTTTATTCGAGCTTGTTTGCCTATTTGAATGAGTCTGTACCTGTGTCACCCGATACAGTATTGCGAGCGTGCGATCGCCCGATAATTGCTTTAGATTCAGAAGAAGATTTATCAGCGCAACATGAGTTAATTCCGATTTCCGAACGAGTCTACGAAATAGCTTTTCCTTATTTAAAACCTACAGATATTGAACATCACGCTCATCAGTTAGAAACGGTCTTAAATATCAGCATTAGCAGTCAGCCTTATAGCTTGCGTATCGCGGATGAAGTTTTAGATTTAGATGCTATTAAAGAAGAAAAAGAATTATTAGAATGGCAAAGCATATTAGGGAAGCGTTTAGATAGTAATACGGCTCTATTAATTCGGCTCATGGTTGGGATGTTTACAAATTTATTCGGTTATCAAAAAATCAGACAACCGAGAGTTTTATTAACTCAGTTACAAAAAAAATTAGACGAATTTAATGTTGATGAAGCGAATCTGCCGATAGTTATAAGTCTAGAACGTCGATATCAACTTCGACGTAAGTTAGAAAATATTGCCTCTAAACTTCGGCATCAACTCCGAAGGCAAGCAGAACTAATGCCTGTAGGTAAAATTCAAGAAATGGATGCTCACTGTCTTCGAGATTATATCCGTCGTCCTGGTGTAACTGCTGCCGAAAAGGCAGGAGCAAAGCAACAGTTAATGGGTATTCAACGCTATCAAGATTTTAATACCGCAGAAAACAAGTTTCTCGTCTATTTTAGTCAAATTTTACACCTTAATTGCTATCAATATGAGAGGAGTAATGGAAAGCAGTATCGGGTAGAGGTTGAGAAATTTCGTTCAGTTATTGATTTGTTTAAGCAACAACCAGTAGTCGAAGGAATTCAAGATAGGCAATATCAATTTACTAAACCTAACTATGTTTTGCAGCAAAACCCTATATATAGAAGTTTTTACCAAGCTTATTTAGAATACGTTCAAAAAAGGTTTGAAAAAGAGCGAATATGGACATTTCGCCAACGATTACTCGCGGATACTATTTATGTTTGCTTAACAGCAGCACTATTGCGGTTTCAAGGAATAGGAATAGATTCTACGCTAAGTATTCCTGGTAATAGTATTTCCGAGCAAGGAAGTTATATTCAGCATGACGCAAGTATTAATGTTAAGGTATTTCTACAAGATAAAGTTTATGTTTTCGCTTTAACAAAACCTGCGAAGAAACAGTTTGGCGATTCGCTGTTGGCATGGGAAGTCCACCAATTAGACGCAAACAAATTAGAGAAGCAAAGGTTTATGTTGCCCATCTGGGTATTTTGGTATCGTCCAAATGATGAGACGCTCCTACAGTTACAGGAATATTTCCAAAAATTAAATTTAAAAAGTGGATTTATGTTTTACTTACAAGTTCCACCGAACAATTCCTTACCTATAAATAAAATAGAAACTTTTTCGGAAGCAAAATTATTACTATGTCCATTACCAGATTTAATAACAGCACAAGGATTTTCTAGCACAGTTACTTTAATGGCACGTTTGATTAAATTGGTAGTAGAGCGTTCTCTATGAATAAGCAGCAATTTTGGAGCCAACTACAACAATTAATATATGATTCGGACGAACATCAAGAAACTGCTCAAACGCAATGGGAGAGATTAGTGCAGTTTCACGGTTCACCACCGTTACCAACTAAATTGATTATCCAGACTGTTTGTAACGGTTCTGTTTATTTAAGCGAGCGATCGCGTTTAAATTTTCCTTCCTTTACCCCGAATGTTTCCCTCAGTGCTAATCAACAATTGGCATTAGAAATGGGTTTATCAAATAGTGCGATCGCTTTGATTGTTGGTTCACCTGCCACCGGAAAAACCCGTATTGCCACGAGTCTCGCTAATGCCGCAATTACCACGGACAAGCGCGTGCTAATTTTAACTCATCACAGTGCTGCTCTCACCGCCTATCGTCACTTACCTGGGTATCCTTTCTGGTGTCAACACCAAGATTACGACAACTGGGTAATTGAGCAATTGCGTTCCCAACATTTAGCTCAACCGCAGATGGATTACTTGCCATTACATCTGCTACCTGATGGGGAATTGGCAAAATTGCGAACACCAGCAAGACTCGAAACATGGTTGCCAATTATTCGCACTTCTTCACAGCAACAACTGACCGAACTTTTAAAGCCAGCATTTCCCGATTTAGAAATTCCACGAGTTCAACTGCTTGCTTATCGTCTCAAGCAATTAGAACCCTCGTTACAGCAACAGTTAAAATTGAGTCAGCTTTATGGAAATTTATCTGAATCAGCAATTAGAGAACTTGCCAATCAACTCAGTCAAAATTCACAAGTGCCAATCCTGGGTACAGTTGCCGAGTTTATGCAGCCTCAGCACCAATCTCTGTGGCAAACTACCTTTGATTTGGTAATTGTAGATGAGGCACAGCATCTGACTTGGCTCGAACTAATGCTGCTCTCTACATTGGGGCATAAGCTCGTTTTATTTGGCGATGGAATGTCAAATTATTATCATAAATATTTACATAAAAACTCGTTTTTTACTTCCTTCCCCCACTGCTTCAATTGGCTAAATCAAAACTTGCTTCCAACTTATTATTGCCAGCTAACAGAGCAATTTAGGCTACATCCAGAAATAGCTAAACTTGTTTATCCGGTAATTAGCAATAGTTGGATTCAGACTCAGCGAACACCGATTGGTTATCAACTTACCCAGCTAAAACATCGATTAGTTTGGCAAGATGTTCGTAATAACATCGGGGAGGAAATTATTAAATTTATCCAAAGTTTTGAACCGCAATTCAGTTTGCAAATAGGCATAGTAACATTTGACGTTCAACAGCGTGATTGGCTTTTAGCTAACTCTCCCAAATTTTCTAAACTTATAATTGGTACAGTAGCCGAATGGGTGGGAATTGAACGAGCAATTGTAATTGTAAGTTGTGGAGGACATCCCGAAAACATCACTTTAGAGGATATAAATATAGCTTTAACACGAGGGCAAGAATACCTGATTTTATTCGGTGATTACGATTTATGGCGACAGCCTGGTTCACCTCTACGAAGCTTTTTATATCAACCTATATATAAAGAACGCACTGTAATTTTATCATGAAAGTTCAATGTCAACTGCAAGGTAAATTTCATCGTATTCAGTTAAGTGGTACAGAAACTACTACATCTATAGTTGATTTAATCCGAGAAGTACAGGCAGTAGCAACTAAAAACCACAGACGAACTCCCCAATTATTACGTCAATCTTTTGGATTAAATTTTCTTCCAGAACCTGTTTTAATTAACTTATTACAACAATCGCAGGGTGCGGTCAGAGAAAGTGAATTATATCAAGTGCCATCTTTACAACTTCTCCACCCAGTTAAATCTAACTTAGAGTCCGACATAGCTAACGCATACTGCTATGAATTTACTTGTTCAGAAGCAACATTTACTTTGGCACAAGACGACTCACAACTTCCTTTTTGGACTGGTAATGATGCAGAAAAATTAGGAATTTATACCGTTACCTTAGAGCAACCTAATTATCCCGGTTTATCCGATATTTTTGCCACAAATATCTGGCAGCAGGCTATAGATTCTTGGCAGGCATTACCAGAAATTGGGAAAATTCATATTGCTTTACAATCCTTAGATTCAAATATTCTTTATTTGATAACACCTCAAATAAAGATTTTGGTTGAAGTACAGGATTTATCTTTAGATTTAAGAGCCGCAATTTCATTTTTACGGTTAGGTGGAAATGATATATCAATTTTATCTGAACCAGTTAAATTAGTAGTTCAGCAATATTGGTCAACTTATAATAGTTTACCAATTCTCGAATTACCGCAGGAACTCAAACCTAATGAAATACTCACAGCAGCAAATCGGTTATTTGCTAGTCGTAAAAATCGTTTGATTTTAGAAAAAATAATTTCGACAGCGCGTAAGTTTCTCCTAATTTCTAGCTACATCATTGAAGATGAAAGCTTAACAAAATTAATTTGTAATAAATCTCAAGAATTACCCCAAGGTGTTTGGATTTTGACCGATTTAAGGAATGAAGTTCTCGATAAAATTGATGTTCAAATAGCCGATAATCCTTCACGAACAGAGTATCAACGTTCAGATGAACGCAAAAAAGCTTGTTTACGAATGCTGCTAGATGCCAATATTCCCATCCGTAGCGGTGCTTTCCACCTCAAAACCTATATTTCTGAACAATGTGCTTATTTAGGTTCTTGCAACCTCACTGGAGGTAGCTTAGATTTTAATATTGAAGCAGGTATAGTTAGTTGCAATAACTCTACTCATACCCAATTAATCAATTTATTCCAACAATTTTGGCAACAACGCAGTCGTGATGAGGTAATACCCACTCTAAACTCCGACGGTTTCCATCTGCGTTCTATCCATCACTCTTCGCAACAAAAATATCAAACTTATCCCAGTTTATTGACTCCATCCCATTACAAAAAGGATTTGCTAGAAAAACTGAGAAACTTTAACGGACAGGTACAAATTTACAGTCGCAGCTTTCAACCATCCCCAGAAATTGAACAATGTTTACATCGATTATATACTCGAATATTCGTAGATTCTCAAATACGAGTAAATTGTTCAACATTCTATATCAACAAAATTAATAATCTTCATGCCAAAATTACGCTGCTAGGTAATCAAGTTGTTTATATTGGAGGGATAAATTTTAATTTTGGCAATAGTGCCTTATCTCTAAATGACTTAATGTACAAAACAACTAACTCCGAAGAAATTACTCAAATACGTAAAAACCTTGCTTCACTAAATTCTTAATTTATGACTCAATTATTTAATTTTGAATCCTACGTTGAATGTTGCCAATACGCACGATTATTCCATCAATCACCCGAACAACTTATTCCCCACGATGGGGACTTACCAAGAAGGTACAAAGCATTTTTACAAAATTATGCTACTTATCCTTATCTAAAAGAACCGATTGCATGTGCAAATCGTCCTCAAGAATTGATAATTAATCAAACAAGTTTAGATTATCTCATGATTGGTACTCAATTAACTCAAGGAGAGAAGCAGCGGTTATTTATCATTCGAGATACAGTA
>QQTW01000386.1_pt1 | contig 27293 bp, 37 predicted proteins | sample 1904831 | NCBI WGS metagenome assembly QQTW01 (sample SAMN09435610, study PRJNA476489) | Subsurface metagenome, whole genome shotgun sequencing project. | reverse complement strand
GTTGTCTATATATAAGTACAGATGTTTAACTCCAAGAATAAGTAAGTGTAGCTAGGGTAGATTCCCTAGGCTAGCCAACCGTAGTTAGCTAGGCTAGAAAAACTTAATTTATAGATATGCCGCGTTCAAGACTTGACAATGTAAAAATTGTCACAATCGCTCAAGCTCATAGAAAGATAGAGCTTGCGCCTCGCACGGGGATCTATGAAGCTAGGCAACCATCCAGTGGACATAGCTAACACCTAGCGGTTACTAGATACATCTAGCACCTCACTTATTAAACATCTGTACTTATATATAGACAACACTAAGATATTTGTATGTATACGTTCATTGGAAGGGTGAGGTATGGTTGAGATTTCAGACTGCTTTATACTTAGAATAATTTTATACCCATCATCTCCAATCCCACCCAATTTAGACCTCCAACAAAACCCTAAACAGAAGTCTCGTTTGCGAAATAATGAAAAAACGTAGGATAAAATTTAGAGAAAAACAGACAAATAATTAAATAAACCTAAAGTAATGGCAGCACCAGAAAGAATTGATTGGGAGTCGATGAAGAGAGACTTTATTTATGGGTATAGAGAGAAAGATTTAGAGACAGGGATAATAAAGACGAGATATCCAACGTTTGTGGAGTTAGCGGAAAAGTATAGTTGTGCGCTAACAACGATAAATGAGAAATCATATAATGACCCGATAGCATCGTGGACGAAGCAAAGGGCAAAGATAAAAGAGAAACTGAGGGAGAAACTAAGTAACGAAGAGGTGAACTTAGTCTTATCTGATTCAGCGAAATATGACTTAATGAATTTAAAGTTAGCTGAAAACACCTTTTTGTTGCTGAGGGAGTTTTTCAAGCCTTACTTAGCGTATTTTGAGAATCCAGATGCATATGAAGAAGAAGAATCGCCCCCAAGAGTTTCAGTTAAAGAGTTAGAGGCGTTGAGTAGGACGTTATTAAATTTACATACATTAACGAGAAATATAGAAGGGGAGCCGATAAATAACGCAGAGATAATGAAGGAGTTAATAAAGCAAGATATTGTAGAGACTAATTTGAAAGGAAGGGAATTACGGAAAAAGAAAATAGCTGAGTTTATGAAGAAGCAGACTGACAAGGAAAAGCGTAAGGCTGAGTTATTGCAACAGAAGGCGGAGTTAGAGAGAAAACTTCAGGCAGCAGAATAATGCGATCTCGTTTTAAGCAGAATCCTTGCTGTGAAAAAAGAATAATCATCTATCATGATTTAACCATTGAGAAGGATGATTCTCATAACCTATTCTACTGATTCAGAGTCTAGCGAAAGTCTAGCGAAAAAGGGTTACAGTCACGAGCAGCTTGTGATACGGAAGAAAGTAACCAAGACGGCTGTCATTACAGCAACAAACAGAGAAACAGCTAGTATGCGATTGATTACAATCAGTCGGCTTAGTTCCATCGCCAGTTTTGAGGGTTGAATCCAAGATTCGTTCCATTTTTCTAACTCTTCGACAGAAAGACTCATCTGTATTTTTTTGTTATCAGCTTCCATATTTCCGTGATTTTGTTTGCTGTTGATTATGATAATTGTAAGCTTTTATATTTATTTAAAATTGTAAATGTTAACAACAGAAGAATTATTAAAACAGAAACAAGCTATAGAAAGAGAATTAGCGAAACTAGATGTAGCAACAGAAGACGAGATAGAGTTTGAGTCGATAGCTGAGGAATTAATGTATGAAGAATGCGAAGAATCTTTAGAAGCGTTTTTTCTTCAAGCTTGGCAATATATAGCACAAGGAGAATACTATGATAACTGGTTTATTCCAGCAATCTGCGAACATTTAGAAGCTTTATATACTTTAGATATACAGCGTTTAATAATTTCTATTGCACCTCGTCACGCAAAATCTTCGTTATGTTCGCAAATATTTCCCGTATGGTTATGGATTAAAGACCCTAATATTCAAATCATTTCCGCCAGCTATAGTTCGTTTGTGTCGATGCGGGATACATCCAAATCCCGCGATTTAATCAATACTGACTTTTTCCAGAAGAGGTGGGGGCAAAAAGTTAAGTTAAAAGCAGACACGAATCGCAAAGACTATTATAAAACAACTTTCAATGGACATAGATTAGCTACAAGTGTGGGAGGTACTGTAACTGGTATTTCTGCTGACCTGATATGTATTGACGACCCCCACAAAGCCAAAGATGGTAGTTCGCAGGCGAGAAAAGACGAAGTTAAGAATTTTTACGATTCTACAATATCTAACCGTTGGAATCATCCGACTACGTTTAGGCAGTTAGTCATCCATCAGCGGGTGGCAGAAGATGACTTGACAGGATACTTGTTAGATTCCCAGCCTGGGGAGTGGGAACATTTGAAGTTACCCATCGAGTATATTCCAACAGTGTACGTATCCAAGATTGGCTGGAAAGACCCCAGAACAAAAGAAGGAGAGATATTGTGTCCTGAAATTATGCCTGAAGATGCGATCGCTCGTGAGAAGAAAAAGGGAGACTTTCACTGGTTTCCGCAATATCAGCAAGAACCCGTGTCTCCCGATGGTGGATACGTAAAGAAAGCCCACGTTAAATATTACGCTTTTTTACCAGACAGTTACGACTTGATTTTAACGAGTTGGGACTTAACGTTCGGACAGAGTGATATTGAAAAGAGGGGTAGTGCGTGGAATGTGGGGCAAGTGTGGCTGAAGAATAGGGGCGATCGCTACCTGGTACACCAAGTCAGATTTAAGGGAGGAATAAACGAACAACTGAGGGAGATACGGAGAGTATGTAATGACTATCCAGAGGCGCGGATACACCTGATTGAGAATAAAGCCAATGGGGCGGCTGTAATGGACAGCTTGAGGAGAGAGATAACAGGGCTAGTACCGATTGAGCCTAGAGAGTTTGGCGGAGATAAAGAATCTAGATTAATAGCTTGTTTGCCTGAGATTAATTCTGGCAACGTTTGGTTTCCCGAAGTATCGCTTACACAGAAGTGGTGGGTAAAAGATATAGAAAATGAGTTATTTTTATTCCCTCGTTGTAAAACAAAAGATTGTGTAGATACGTTATCTCAAGCGTTAAACTATTTAGCATTAAAGTGTCAAACTCAATCTGCTTTGATACCTAATACTATAAACGAATCACCATTTGCATATTTTAATCAAACTGTAGAAAACAACTATTTTGTGCAGATTAATGCTAGTAGTCCTACAACTACTAGTATTAGGAGTTTATTTGGAGTGTAATCAGTATGATTTCAAGTAGTATAAACCCGTATGGACGCTTTTAGAAATTGAGTTAGGATAAATGAAACAAGAGAGAATCTTATGCTTTTACGAACTCTTCGCAGTTTCTTTATTAGAGAAAAGCTAGTTGAGTATTATAACAACGGTAATCCAGTTACATTAGTTTCAAATAACACACAGATAGTAGAAGCTATAATTTTAGAGATTGGATATTTTACGGTAACAATAACTTACGAAGATAAGTATAGAGGGATAGAAGAAGACTTATTTGACACAGATGTAATGATTGCTAAAGGAGAAATTAATACTTACGGAACTTTCACGGAAACTATATTAATTGCAGACATTACAGCGGTTAGTGCAAAAATTATAGACTTAAACGATTTAAAGGGTAAGAAGTCCGAGTTGGATAAATTATATGAGAATCAGTAGTAAAGGAATTAAACACTGTTTTTTCCAACTAAAAGGTTTTTGCTAAGTCCATACTTTTGTCTGGATGGAGTATTTAAGGCTTTTTCAACATCCCAACCTTTTCTCAATCGCCAAGCAATTGTTCGAGATGGAATGTTAGTTATTCTTGACCAGTCTTCAATACATAACTTTTGACCATTAAATTCAACAAACTTTGAACGTTTATGCAGTTTAGGCGGCAGTTCGATTTCCAAAGCTTGAGGAATACTCCAACCATTTTTTAATCTTTTTAAAACTTTAGTTTGTTTTACGTTGTACTCTTCAGCCCAAGCAGCTAAACACTGACTTTTACCTTGATAACAAATTATCTTACTGGAGCGTCTGTTTCGCTGTTGTTGTTTAAATGTTGCCCAACAACAATTTCTAGGTTCGTAACCTTTATTATTGTCAATTCTTTCAATGGTGCAGTCAGGAGGAGATTGACCCATATCAAGTAAAAAATTCTCAAACTTCATCCAAGGTTCATAAACTGTTATTCCTCTACCGCCATAATCTTTGTAATGTGGATGGTTTTGGTTAGTACACCGTTGAATCATTCCAGCCCAGCTATGATAAGTTGATGTTTTTGTAAGACCGTGTTTTAAATAGCCTTTACCAAACTTTTCTTTTTTCAGGCAACCACAAGACATAGTATGCCCTACTTTCAAATTTCCACTTTGGATAGCCTTCGTTTTTCCACATTCGCATAAACATTCCCATAAGGCGTTACCGTTTTTTGTAACACCAGCAAAACCTATAACCTTTAGCCTGCCTATAACTTCTCCCACCCTATTCTGCTTTTTCATTAGAAAATCAATTAATTAGTGATAATTGTATTTTACAACAAAACGGTATGAGAGATTAAGATGTCAAAAAAAATTAGTCAGAATGGATTAAGTTTGATTCGTGAGTTTGAAGGATGCAAATTAGAGGCGTATCGCTGTGCATCCAATATTTGGACAATAGGAATCGGAACAACCAAGAATGTAAAACCAGGCATGAAAATAACTCTAGCTCAAGCAGAAGAAATGTTACATAGAGATTTAGAGGAATTTGAAGTTGCAATTGCCAAGTATGTTAAAGTAGCCCTAAATCAAAATCAATTTGATGCCTTAGCCTGCTGGGTATACAACTGTGGAGTTGGCGCTTTAGTCAATTCAACTCTACTAAAAAAACTGAATGCAGGAGACTACAAAGGTGCAGGGGCAGAATTTAAGCGATGGAATAAAGGCGGTGGAAAAGTATTAACTGGATTGACTAAACGTAGGGCTGAAGAAGCTAAGTTGTTTTTGAGTTAATATAGTGTTGTTTGAGAACCATTTAGTTTTAAAACTCTGTCCATGATGCGCAATGGGACAGAGTTTTTTTATTTAGATTTTTACGTTCCAAGCTTTTGTTTTGTAAGCTATTTCCATAACTTTTGCAGCAGAAGCAACCCAAGCTTCTTTAATTTTTTCCGGCAATGCTTTCCACTCTGGCATTGGATCGCCCCTAAAGTTTTTAAAGTCTGTAACACTACCGTAAGCTTTGTAAGCTTCTTCCGCTATTTCAGAATAACTAATCATTACTTTATTTAGATTTTTACATTTCGCATTTTAACAAGCTATAACTGATTTGTCGCCCAGGATTCATTAGATGAATACTTTAACATTAAACAAATTAATAGAAGCATTAGCATTGTCTGAAGATGAGGATGCAGTTAGCTTTTTAAGCGTTTTAGAGCAAGATTTAAAAGTCAAGGCAACGAAAATAATTAATAAGTTAGCAGAAGACGGAAAGTTTAAATCTATTCAAGTTTTGGTTTCTATTTTAGCTGAAGACGATAAAGTAACTGACGAAATAGTTAAAACAGAAGCGGAAGAAAATAAACAGACAGCATTAAAAATCCCACCCGATCCCAAGCTAACACCAGATATCAGTAGATTGCTGGTGTTAGAACTATATTCGTTAGGAGAGAGACATAAAAAGAAAGATTTAAACTATTTATTTTACAACCTAGGAAAAGAGTGGGGTTTTATAGGAGAAGCTGAAGAAGAAAAAAGGGTAGTGATTGCTAAAGACGGCAGTAAGTACTTTGGAAAACAGGAGTGGTTAGAAAAATTAGACAGTGCAGTTTCCTATTTAGTTAACCACCAGTATTTAGAATATGTTTTTGAGTTAAATAAAGAAAAGAATAAACAAATTAAAATTACGATTGCGGGAAAGAACTTTTTAAAAATCCTTAGACAAAAAATAGAAATTAACGTAAAACAAAAAAAGAATTTAGTAGTAGAAATACTCGAAGAGATTATGCCTTGAATGGTTATAATTAAATCTCAACCTCGATTAAATGGCAAGACTCTTTGGATATCCCAGCATCCAAAGAGTTTTTATTATATATTTATCGCGTAATCAAAACAGGTTCTATCCAAACCAATCTTCGCTGACTATCTTCTTTTTTTCCGTAATGCACCTGTCTATAATGTCCTCTACGCCAAAAGCTTTTGGTGTGAATATCATACTTTCTAGCCGACTCTTCATCAGACTTATCTGCTTGACGATGTTTTGGTTTATAATCTTTGCCAATCCAAACAGGATTTAATTTATATTCTTCTTCTTTCTTCGATTTACTAAATCCACTTCCACTGCTTATTTCTTCTATAACATTCTCTTCAGTAAAAGCAGTGTCTTTATAAGCTTTCATATAAAGAAGAGAATTAACAACTAATCGTCTAACAGCACCAGTAAACTCTTCTTCAGTTTTGATATCTGTGTTGGCACTGAATAAGCCAAGTCTATTACTTATGCTAAAATCTCCCGAATAAAATCCTTGTCCATCATCAGGAATTTCTATAGTCATACTGTATCCAGAGGCAGACCTTAAAGAAGTAATCCATCTAATGCGATCGCTATCTTGATTGATATGGTGTAACATTTCTTTACCCATATCAAAAGATTCTATAAAGTGTTCTTTTTTAATACAATGAACAAACAAAAACTCTAAATTATCTCCATCAGGATTTTGAAGAATAGGAGGTAACATCAAAATCATATGGGGAATAACATCTATTATTCCCTGTAAATCTGAAGGAGTGTCTGTTAATAAAAAGGATTCAGCTAGTTTTTTATCTAACCAATATACGGGGGAGCCATAAGTAGAAATATATTTAGCGGAAAATATAATTTCTTTTTGAACAAGGTCAAACCTGTTTAATCCTAAATCTTCTGCTGCCCGTAACATCATTGCTAATTCAATAGCAACATCAACAAAAGAAGGATATCCTTTAATTCTTTTATAGGGTTTATAAATACTCTGATAAATTTCTTGAAATCTTTTGTCTTTAGAAAAAGCATCGCGTAAAGTATTTCTAGCTTTAACTATTGACTTTTTTCTAGCATCAGGATTACGTAAATCTAAAATTAAATCCCGTATCATTTTTGTTTATCTTCTAATTTATAACAATCGCAGCCTTTGCAAAAGTCTTCATCTTCTACCAGTCCATAAACCAAACTCCAGCAACCCAAAAAGTCTATTGCTTCAGGATAATTGCACCAATCAGGTTGCTTATATTGCGATCGCAGTTCTTCAAACTTTATACCCTGAAGTTTTTCTATCTCCGCTTCAGATAATTCATGAAAGTATTTCATCTTCATTTTCCGCCATCTCCTGTAAACGTTTCCAGCAGTAAGGGTCTTTATTAATTGGCTTAATTTCGTAAGGAGGGAAATCTATTCTAATTTGTGTTGACGTAGTTTCTTCGGTATACCTTTCTAAAATATTTACAACAGCAGCAAATAACTCTAAAGCAAAAAGTTGGTCATCTCCAGCACAATAATCAAAACTATAAGCGCCATTACCTGTAGGATTACCACAAATTCTCACACCAAAAAGCATTTGTCTAATCCCTATCTCCCACTTATTATTTTCCGAAACGCAGCGGATAATATCAAAGTCTTTGTTAGGTTCTGTTCGGGTAAATTTCATTCTAAATGTGGTTTATTTTTCTAAACTACGAGTCTTAAGAAACTCAGCATAAATACACAATTCTTTAACGTCTTGAATAGATAATTGTTTAGCTACATCTAAAAGTTTAGTTGTTTGGTCGGTTAGAGAAAGTTGTTCGGGTGGAAAAAACTCTAGAATTGATACACCAAAAAACTGTGCTAATTGAGAAATGTCTTCTATCGTAGGACGGTAAGTTAAAGTTTCCCATCTAGAAATAGTATGTGCTGTTGTGCCAATTTCAAATGCTAACGCCTCTTGAGATAGACCTTTTCCCCCATAACTCGTTCGTAACTCCCTGATTCGTTTAGCTACATATTCGATTAAACTTCTTTCCTTTCTCTTTGCCATTAACGATACCTAGGCGGTTTTTCTTTCTCCGAATCCTTCAACTCTACTCCAGACCATCTTCCTTCTCTATAACCGCAATCTGGACATATCCACTCACTTATACCATCGTAGTGATAAGTATCCCTAAAAGAATATTCCACTCCAATAAGTCGGGAAAACTGTTTGCCTTTTAGATTGGCATTGCACTTAGGGCAGATTAAAGTTTGGTCAATTCTTTTCACCGTAAACCTCCGGGAGTAGAGAAGCCCCATGTCTTTAGACCGGGGTAAGCTTACAGCCACGTCTCCACAATCACAGGGTTATCAGTAGGGTCACGATTTACACATATACATTCGGGGGGTATCAAAGCTCGAATCTCCTCCAAAGTATCAGCTACAACCATTTCTCCAGTAAACGTACTCTGTCCTGCTTGAACAAAGGTGACTCGCATCACGTAGCTATTGGGATAGTCTTTGGGGTAGCGGTAGATGGTGTAAAGCTTTATGATTCTTCCCTCTCTCGTCGCATATCTTCCCTCAATTGCCGTACCTTTTGTGTTAACTGTCTAGTCTGCTTACCTTCTTCTCGCATAGCGCTGATTAATGCATTTATACGACACATCAAGTCTGCGATGTTTACTGTGTTGTTATCTGTCATACGAACTCTCAGTGCTTTAAGTTATCCCAAAGATATGTTGCTGGGTTCTCTTTATACAATTCAGAGTATAAAATTTTCTCTTTTACGAAATATGGATTGTTGGACAAAATTAAATTTCGCAAATCTTCACTAACAATAACCTTCTTATTGTCAAGAGTTTTAAATATTTCTTCATACATCCCAGCGGAAGAAGTATCCCCACGAGGCGCTATGCTACTAGCCACAGCCTCTTGTATATCCTTTTGTTCGCGTTGACGAGCTATTCGTTCGGCTGCTTTTGCTTCTAATTTCTTCCTAGCAGCATCTTTAGCTTTGTCTATATCCTCTTGACTTATTATTTTTTCCGACACAGCAACCCTATCCGTTACCTCGACTGCTTGTTCTACAACAGGAGATTCTACTACCCTCTGTGGTACTTCACCATTAGGCTTCCAATGCTGATTAATCGCCCCTACTAAGCTTTTTGTGGGTTGCTCTACTCGTTTTACTTTAGCCCACTCTAACCAAGCCCATATACTCAAATCCAAAGTCTTCAGGTTCTTCTTCGCAGCTTTTTGCAGCCCCTCATCTTGTAAATTTACCCCGTTCTCGTACAGCCGCTGACTATAGGGTAATTCGATTTCGTTGGCTAACGGCGAAGCCGTCTCTATATTTTTAGTTACAACCACTGGTTTAGTTGTTTTATTTAAATTTATAGAAGATGTTATAGATCTCGTTTCCGCTGGGGAACTTGCACAGATGACAGAGGATTCTTGCAAAGGTTCTGGAGGGACTTTGGCTTCCTGACTGGGTTCTAGAGCTAAAGACTCCCACAAACCAGCCAACCACTTAGTTGTATATTCCCACCACAAGGAACTTTTAATTTTGCATTTTCTACGCTTTCTTCGCCAAAAAACAAACCTAAAGCTAGCATCCCAAACAGCAGCAAGCTGAATACGGAAATTAAGAACTTCCTTTTGAACGAGGTATCGATAGCTTCGATCTGTTTCATCTTCCTGCTGTCTAGCAACTAATCCTAATTGAGTTAAAAGTTTTCCTGCTTGCAGTATCGTTTTACGCGGGAACAAGCCTACAAGGTAGTAAGAGATATCGTTTGCAGATAAGTTGACCCAACTACAAGTCTTAGAAAATCCCTCTAATAACGACAACATCATAGCGGCACATTTGTTGTTTTCTGTGATCGCTACGTAATCTTGTCTGAAAGTTGTGAAGCAAGCAGTGTTAGGATGTTCCATAGAATACATAATGTTTATCTACTTGTCGCCCCAGCGACGAACCGGGGCGATTTTTTTTTGACTAGAAAGGTATGTCTGCGTCAGGCTGCCAGTGATCGACTATCTGCCACATCTCCAGTAATCCTTTGGCGGACAATAAATTTATAATCGCCTTCAATGTTGGCTCAACCACAAGTACATCCGCAAGGTCTGTTTCGACAGGATATCCTTCTTCATCTACCTGCCTACTCCACAACTCCACAAAAAATCTGTATGCATTGGGTGAGTCTCCGGCATCCGGTGCGCTAAGATACGTCATAGGAACAGTCCTTTTTAATAAGGGCAGAGGTAACAAGACAGATAACATTCGTTGTCCAGACGTTGGGGTTATCTGTCTTGCTTTATCTAATAGAATACCAATATATTGATATTAAGTCAAGAACTTGATGTATCAAATAAGACGTGCTACTGTATGTATAACAGAGCAATATCAATATAAGGGTATTAGTAAAAAGAATGAGAAAAGCTTACCCTAAGTCACACGGAGAAAAGAAGAAGCAATTTCAGTTCATGTTGACTGAAACAGCCTCTGCCAAAGTAGACAGAGTAGCGGAAAGCTTAAATCTATCTAGGTCTGAAGTATTTGAACGGCTTTGCCGTGATGACGAGAAAGTATTATCGATTTGGATAGAGGCTATTTAATCTTCATTAAGTTTTTTAATCTCTTCTTTTATTTCTTTTCTGATTTCATTAATTTGAAATTCTTCTTTGGTTTCTATTTCAATTAATTTATTAGATGCTTCTGAAGTTCTAATAAGTTCATCCAGTTTCAGTAACATTGCTTTAGTATCTCTATTTTGAGAAGATTGCAAAACGAAGACCATTAAAAATGTGATTATCGTGGTAACGGTATTTATGAATAAGCTGTGATTAGAAGACCAACGATAATAAAAACCAGATAAAGCCCACGCTACGACAATAAAGAATGCTAGACAGAAAGCACCTGGGGAGCCAGCCGTGTTAGAAACACGGGCGGCTAGCTTGCGGAATGTTTCGTTCAAATTTACTAATCTAGAGTTATTTCTTTTATTCATAAAATGACAAAAGACAGAAATAAAATTACAAACATTGAATTATTTGTCGAGCTTTTTCCAATTAAATCTTCAAAAGAATTGGAAATCATTTTTAACGTTTCCAAACCCACTATAGCAAGACAAGCAAAGAAACTTAATCTTTCAAAAGATAAAGAATATTTAAAAAGGATGTGTAGTGAAAGGTCTAAAGGACATGGAATATCAGATGCAGGCAGAACAAAAATATCGCAGCTTGCTAAGGAGAGAAAAATGTCGGATGACACCAAAGCTAAAGTTCTAGCAACTAAAAAAGAAAGAGGAACTTTGCTGAAAGGAGAAAAACACCATAACTGGAAAGGAGGTAAACCTTGGGAGCGGTTTGAAAATGAAGACTACCAAAGATGGAGAACTGCTGTTCTTAACAGAGACAAATATACTTGCCAACATTGCTACCGTATTTGCAAGAAAAGAGAGAAAGGACTAGCAGCACATCATATAAAAGCTTATGCTACACATCCAGACCTGCGTTTGGAGTTATCAAACGGTCTTACTCTTTGCCGTCAATGTCACATGAAAGTTCATGGTAAAAAAATAAAACCGAAAGAGCTGGTCGCTTGCGCCTGTGGATGTGGAACAATGATTGAGGCTATAGACCCTTATGGTCAACCCAGAAAATATGTAAACGGGCATTGCGCCAAAGGAAGAAAATTATCTCAAGAAACTATTGAAAAAATAAAAATGGCAAAAAAAGGTAAGCAAGCAAAGCCTGAAGACGTAGCTAGAAGAGCCGCTTCCTTTAGAAAAAAAGATCCATCTGTCTATAAATACCCCACAATGAAAGAGCAGGGTCGTAATAAAAGTAGTAATCGAATAATCGAACTAGACGGAGAAAAACGTTGTCTTGCCGAATGGAGTGAGATAGCAGGAATTCACTCAACAACCATTGCAAGTAGATTAAAAAATGGCTGGAACATGAGAGATGCTATTTCTATTCCACCAAGCAAAAAAAATAGTAACCGACGTGGTAAGGGAAAAGCAAATTACAAAAAAAGTTAAATCCAGACGGAATGTTTACGGAATTTATTTTGTAGTTTCACGGAATAATAGGAATAAATAATAGTTATTCAATTTTAACTTTGAACAGAAAAATGAAAGAATTTAATGAACTTCAGAAGATGTTGTGGGGTACAAAACAGACATCGGAGGGAAAGGCAGCAGAACCCTTAGTGTTATCTAAAAATAAGAAAATAAAGATGACTCAGAGTACAAATAATTTAAGAAGGATATGTAATGCAAATATGGAGAGAGATCCAGACAAGATGAAAGAAATGCTTATGCTTTTAGATAAATTAGAAAAAGCAATTATAAACGCGCCGGAAAAATAAAAATATTTGTGGAATTGATAAGGAAATGGAAGAAATATTAGAACTTAGACAATTATTAGAATCTGGGAAAACAGAAGAAGCTTTGTGGATAGTGGAAGAATTAGAAGAGATGGGACGGAAAGGATTAGAAGTAAATATTGGTTCTTATGCTAGAGTTTTGCTAACTCATTTAATTAAACAACAAATAGAAAAAAGAACTACGAAGTCTTGGGATACTTCAATTCGTAATTCTGTTAGGCATATTAATAAATTAAATGCTAGACCAAAGAAAAGGGGTAGTTATTTTAATGAGGAACAACTAAAAGAAATTGTTGTAGATAGTTTAGAAGAAGCTATAGATAAAGCTGCGTTAGAAGTTGAGGAAGGAAAGTATGATTATCAGGAAATAAAAGAAATGATTAACGATGTAGAATTGTTATCTGAGGCGATGAGATTATTGGGATACTGAAATAAATGAAATTAACGATATGTAGGGACGAAACTGTTAGTCCTGAAGATATTTCCTTTGTAATATTTCCTTGTTCTACTTTTGAAATGTCTGCCTTATTGAAACAAGTAAGAAACTTAAACTTTTGTGCTTTTGAACCTATAGAGGGTAATTTTATTCAAGTTGGAGAATTGTTTGATAGTAAAGGAAGTAAACTACCAATTGCAATTAATATACAAGTTTGGAAAATAAATTATAAGTGGGTAGCTTTTGTTGAGCCGATAAGTGATATGTTTAGCTATCAAGTAATTAACAATTGGCTACGAACCAATGGTTTTGTTAAAGAGTGGGACAATTATACTCGCCCCACTATATGTAATCCCATAAATTTTCATCTAGCTTTAGCAGCTATATCTTAATTAAGCCTTTTTCAGTCTAGCTGGCAAAGATTTACTAGAAATAAACTGCACCACATTATCTTTCTTTTCCGGTTTAGGTGGTCTACAACTAGTACAATAAACAGGATTACGACCTGGATAACATTCTCTTTCCGCTTTGTGGCTGCATCCGCGACAAATAAATTTATATAGACGAGTATGAATAGTTCTTTGATGCGCTCTAACGTTAATAACTTTGGATGCCATGAGTTTTGCTAAAATTCTAAGGACAGCAAACAACCAATTTTAGAACCGTGTCTTTTTCTAACGATCCCCATTTCAGAAATCTTTTAGACTTACTCAGTATATACCAATCTAAATTAGCTCATCACGAAGAAAAGGTGATGAGGATAAGAAAGCAGATAGTGAACATTGAAAGCTTGCTGCATAACTGGGAGAGTGATGGAATTTCTAGTGGAATCACTGAAGACCATACCTATGTAGCAGATAATAAGCCAGAACCGCAAAGATTGCTTAAAGAATATTCACAACAATGGGATGAGGCAGAGGCAGAGATAAAAGCTGAAAGAGAGAAGTCTGGGACAGAAGAAGACCCGTTTATTTGGGATGAAGAGGAAGAGGAGCAGGGGGTAGAAGAAAGCGATCGCATAGCATCAGAGGAAGCTGTAAGCCCCTCGCCGACAACGAATGGGCATCATCCTAGAGATGAGACGAAAGAAGAAAGAACTACAAGATTATCGTTAGCGGCGAGAAAGAATGCAAAATATAAGGGAGTGAAGATGCTCCCTGAGTATGAAGTGATGCCTAGACCTAAAGCGGTACAAAAGGTATTAGAGAATCATTCTGGGACAGCGTTGCACGTAAATTATATTACAAGAGAAATGTTTGGAGATTTAGAAGACGGGGATATGGAAGTAGCGACAGTGCGGGTAAGAGATTCGTTGATGAGGGGATGGAGAGCGGGTTTGTTCGACCGAGTTCCCAAAGATCCAGGGTATTATACTTTTGACGCTAAGTTGTTGGACAAACAGCCAGCGAGAAGGAAATAGTTACCAATCAGCATGAATTTCCCGCAATACTTCTACTTCTTTTTCAGCCTGAATTCTGGATTTATACTCAAAGTCTAAATCACTATCTCTGTCGTTTATATAATCTCTGATTATCTCTTCTACCTTCAGAAGAGAAATATTGTAGCTATTAGCTATTTCTTGCATCGAACTGCCATCATAAAAGGTTTTAACTATCTCGTTCATTCAATCGCTCAAATATTCCCAAACTAAAGGGGATTCGTTTTCTCTAAGTAAGTTTATCTTTTTTCTTTGTTTTAAAATACCTAAATCATTACGAAAAGAACTCAAACAAGTTTCAGGAAAATGTTGTTTAAGTTCCTGAGTTGTTTGAGGACTTTTAGCTTTTAAAATATTTAGAATTACTTTTCTTCTTTCTTCAGCTTGTTGAACTGAATTACTTACTTTTTTTCTGCCTTTCATCGCCAATTGCCTTAACGTCAGGAGACGTTACATCTTTTACTTCAATTGTCTGAGTATGTGGCTCTTTTGCGGCAACTGGAACTTCTTTTGGTTGTGTCGGATCGAAATAATCTACTTTGGTGTAAGTCGGTTTAACCTCCTCAACTCCCACAGTTGATTTATTTATATTTAAATCTGTGGCAACCGGGGCGGGAGTAGTTATTACAGATACGCTAGTGGTTAAATTTTCAACTATAGAAACAAATTCAGGATTATCCCTAATAGCTAGGGGCAGTTCACCATAATAATACTGTTTGGGATAATGAGCGTTTCCTCGTGGGTCAATGTAGGTTCTTTTGAGAATTACTAGTTGGTGGAGTTTTTCGTTTTCAGTCATAGTTTTTCTTTTAGATAAACGTCAGTTAGTTCAGGAAAATTTAATGGTTTGTCTAGATTATATTCCAAAATATATCTATCGACAGCTTTAGCACATTCTATTTCAGTTAAATTGGTAGCTATTCTTTTTGTTGCCCCATTTATATAAAGACTAGCAGAATACTCTCCCTTAGCAGTGCGGAATACTCCGGTATATTGAGACGTTCTTTCACGTTTAATCTTTAGAAGATTTTTAGCTTCTTCAATAGTAAGTTTTTCAGTACCATCAAAGTTTGTCTGTTTTTCAGGGTAATAATTTCTGATTAAAGCATCATAAACTTTAGCTGCTTTTTCTTCGTCTTTACTCCTGCCAATTTCATACAGTTTCTTGTCGTGGCGGAATTGAACGATGAAATAACCGCTGCCTTTGTGGAAACAGATGCCAATATATTGAGAGGAGCGTGAAGATTTATATATTTTCCGACAAAACTTTCTAGCAGTTTCCAAATCGTAGCAAGAAGTGCCATCAAAGTTGGTGATAGGTTCGTCCTGGTAAAATCTAGCTACAGCGTCATATACTTTAGCTGCAACTATCTCGCTTTTGAACCTGGCTATTTCTTTTTGTTTTCCGTCAATTACCATTGACGCTATGTAGTTGCCTTTTTGAAAGCATACTCCCAAGTAAGAGCTAGTATCCCCTTTTTTCTGTTCTAACATCACCTCTCGTCTTAATTCTGTGGGAGTGAGAGGCTTTGTTCCAATACCGTTAGTTTTGGCGTTTTTGCCAAAGTAGTGTAGAGCAGCACAGTCGTAGTAGTATGCACAGCGATCGGGAGAGTCGAAAGTAGCTAAGAGTATTGTTTTGGCTTGGTAACGAATGGTGGCTACGTACTTCTCTTTTGGCTTATTCCAAGATACGCCTAAGTATTCGGAGTGGGCTTTTCGGGGATTGTATGCGTTGCCTTGGGATAAACGAGTTCTTTTGTTGCGAAGTGTTGATGTAACTACACTTCTTCCAACGTTACGATTTTCATAGAGAACTCGCCCTTCTTCGCAAGTTTTTATATTGTTGAAATGTAAAGAGCGGTCGAGTTTAAATTCTAAACAAACATAATCGTGAACTTTGGCTGCATCTTCCTCAGTTAAGTAACAACCAAAATGTCTTCTGTTTCCGTTTATTTCAAAGTTAACGTGCCATCTCTTGATACCGGATACATAATAAACGCCTGGATACTTTGAAGTTTTTTCTTCGTATCTGGTTTCGTAAGCTTTACTTCCTTTTAACAAAGACGTTTCTTTGTCATCCGGGAAGTTTAATATTCTAGCTAGATTATTAGTAATGCAATACCAATCGTAGACTCTTGCGGCTGCTTTAGCCGACGAGTAACAACCTAAACTGAGAGGTCTATTTTTTTGAAGATAAACTAAACAATTATATTTTTTAACGCTAAGCGAGTTTTCGTGTACTCCTCTATAGCCTGTTTTGTTTTTTGCTAGCTGACGCTCTTCTGATAACCTATTAGCTGTTTCTACGGAGTACGACTCAGTTCCTTCAAAGTTAGTTTGAGCCTTATCTTTAAAATAATACCTAGACACTGCATCAAAAACTTTAGCAGCTTCTTCTTCGGAATCAAAACGACCTAGATGAACTCTTTGCCCGTTTAATCCAATTGCTGCACTCCACCCCGCATCTGCTTTAACTACGCCTAAGTGTAAGGAAGAGTATATTCCTTTTCTAGATTTCTTTCTCTCTACTGTCCAAGGAATACTACCATAGTCACCCCCAAGGGTTAAATTAGTTAGACTTTTTTGACCATTTTTTAAATAGTAGTCTATCCAAAACCTTTCTCTTTCTATCCATTCACTATAGTCACAAGTTTCTAAAACCGCAAGAATTGGCTCTTTTCCATCCTTTAGCAAACTTTTAATCCAATTAGTTTTATAAGTGTTGTAGTCTAGATTTCTAATATGCTCATACAGCCGTCGCTTAGGCTCTCTTGTGGTTTTACCTACGTATCTAACAATTTTTGTTTCTGGTTCCAATAAAGCGTAAATACATACTTTTTTACTTGAAAAGAAAACTGTCATCCTTTGAACCCTATAGTAAAGCTGCTCAAAGAATAACAGTTACTTTTTTAAAAATCAAGTATTGACTTTGGCTTGTTTAACCTGCTATAAGTATTGTAATGGTTAAGCAACAACCTTCTGAGAATACAGTTGCTTCGGATTTGCCACCCAACTTACTCCGCAGGATAAACTTTGGGTAAAGTCTCTTACTGGCGCATAAGGATCTGACTTGACTTGAACTAAAATAGAAGAATTTCCACCTAGGTTCCTGTCTCCGTTATCTCTTGCTAACTTAGCTTCTAGGGTTTGACCTATCGCTCTTTGACCCATGTTGTCATTAGCAAAGATAAAACGATCTTCGTTGAAGAAACGAACGTTGCGAACATTGTTGTCAGCAGTATTTGTTGGTCGTCCGTCAAAAACTTCTTCTTGATAAAACTCATCAAAGATAATTAACTCAGGTAACTCTCTTGCTTCAAAAATCTTTTTGAGCATATCATTACCGACCGCACCAATCTGTGGTGTGCCAGCCATAGAACGAGCAGCTTCTTTAGTTGTCGCCTGCTGCATCAAGTGATTACGTAAACGCCAAGACATGATTACGTACTTAGGTTTGTATCCATTGGTGTCGATATAACTTGCGATCGCATTAAAAATCAGCGTCAACCCATCAGCGTTGGCATAGTCAGTCCAAACGTTTTGAGTGCGATCGGCTAAATTACCAGTTCCAACCAATGGAGCCGGAAAATGGTTATATGATACCCCTGCTCTTTTATAATCAATATTTAAACGGTTACGAGTACGCGGGTCTTCAAAATTAATTTCTCCATACTGTAACACCTGCCAAGCAAGCATCCCCATCCGGTCAACGTGAGCCTGAATCAACTTGGTAATAGAGCCATACAGAAACTGAACGAGTTGCTCGTTAGTTCCCCGCATAATAGTCCCATCGCTCATTGTCATGTTCTGAACTGTAGCATTCTTGTAACTAGCTTCCTCCATAGCTTTCATCATTTGCTTCTGCATGGTTTCATCAAACTGGAAACCCAAAGCAAACTTAGCTAGTTCCCCAACAGCTCGACGGAATGTACCAAAGGAACTCATTGGAATCAAACCATCAGGAGAAACAATAGATGCCGCTGGACTTAATGATTCAGTAATATAGGTTAAGAATTCATCTGAATCATAAGTCTGCAAAGGCATCAGCTTATCAAGCAATCCAGTACGTTGCTTAAGACGAGCCATTGTTTCATCAACTAAAAGCTCTGCTTCTTTAGCAATTAATTTGTCATTTAGAAAACTAGCGATGTAACCCATGATTCCTTATTTTTTTCTTTTATTAGTTTTAATAAGCTGGGGTTAAAAACTAACCCCAGCTAAAAAGCATTACCAGCGGTTATCAAAGTTAATTCGTGGGAATCTTTGAACTAAATCGCTGTCGATGTATGGTAAGAAGCGAGTTTCTACAGCAGTAGATTCTGTTAGAAGTGCGATATTTCGTACAGGTGCTGTAACAAAATCTCTAGCGTGAATATCTAATCCCAATACTTTTTGAACTGGAACGCCAACACGAACTCCAGATGGAACAGGAGTAGTAGGATTAGATTCCAGTTTGATTGTTCCGTCTTGGCTTACGTTGGCAACAGTTCCAATTGGAGTGGGTGCGACTGTCGTATTTGGACTAGAAAGAGTAGCGGTTGCTGTGCCGTTATAAGTAACTTCTAAAATTTGATTATTTTTAGAAATTAGATAAACTTGATTTCCGGTAGCACGAGCTTCCAAAAAGTCGTTAACGTAAGGAGCGTTGTTTACTCCTAAAGCAACTTCAGCCGCAAAAGTAGCTGGGTCACTTGTGCTAGATGTAGCAGACGCTGTACGACCAAGGATTGAAATATTAGCTGTTTGAGATGCGGCAACCGAAGTAATGGTTAGAACAGTGTTCGGTTCTAGTACTTGAATTTTGTCGCCCGGAACAAACAGGTAGAAGAGGTCGAGTTTAAAAGTATTGCCCGTTGTTTCTACAGCGCTAGTCGTGTTTGCTCTGGGCAAGAAACGATACTGAGCAGGAGTTTCTTCAGCAACAAATAAGCCTGCTGGAACTGCGCGTTTGTATTCGGAATTGAGACTTAACTTTGTGCGAGGTACGGTGACGTGAACGGTATGAAAGTTGCCATGAGCATACCGTAGAATTGCCTTATCTATACCAAAAGCTTCGCCTACACTGTAGTAAGCCATAATTGTTTCCCTATAAATAATTAATTAGCGCGAAGTACAGCACCGAGAACTGAATCGATGCGAGAGTTGTTGTTAAGTGCTGCTTGACGAGTGAGATTAACTTCTTCCGAATACTCTTCCTCAGTCATTTCAGGAGCCATACTGCTAAAGTCTGCAATCGAACCACGCTTAGCACACAAATCTAAGTGGTACTGCATTGCGTACAGTTCTGTAGCAGGGTCTACTGCTTTGGTTTGACACAATTGAGAAAAAGCAGCAGTGCGATTGGATTCTAGACTGAAGTTGCCAAACATTACTTCGGCTTCAAAGGGAGTCATGGCTCCTTCTTCAACGAGCTGACTTGCTTGAAGTTCGAGATTAGCGATCGCGTCTTTAACTGTTTCGCTTGCCTGGAATTCTGCAACTTGGTTTTCTAGTTCTGCAACTCGATAAGAGGACGCGGAGTCATCTTCATCATCATCTTCGTAGTCGTCATCCTCATAGATGTCTTCCCCACGAGCAGCCGCACCTAGTACGTGCAAACCAGTGTATGCATCATCATCTTGAGTGGAGTCAAAGCACTGGGAAATAGCATCGATTAGTTCTGGGTCTGGCGAATAATGCCCTTGAACTAAAGCCGAAAGCTCTTCTGGGGAAAGACCAGTTGCTTCGCAAACTGTAGCTACTCCTGCTTCTTCATCCCCAGCGTACTCTTCATCAATGAGGTCAATTAGAGCTTGACCGAAGTCTGTGCCAACGGAGAAATTAGCCATTGCAACGTTTTGAGCGTATTCTAATTCTTCGTCGTCATCATCTTCGTCATCGTCGTAACCTTCTTCGTCATCTTCGTCGTAATCTTCATCACCACCTACGTCAAATCCCTCAGCTTCAGCTAAACGCTCTTGATATTCATCAAAAGTATTAGCCCTCATTACGTCAATATCTTCTGGGTCGTATAGACCAGCTTCTTCCATGCGGTCGAAGTTATCCATAGTCTCGCTATAAAGAAGATTTAAATATTCTCTCTCCGTTAAATCTTCTAATTCTTGTTGCTCTAAGGCTTCTACTGTCATATTGTTACCACTAGTTTTTTTTAATATTCGTCGTTTTGTTTTAAAGCTTTATATGCTCCGTATCCCGCACCACCAAGTAAAGTACTAGCAACAATTCCTCGGTAAATTTGAGGTCTATTTAATACTCTGGTACTGAGCGCAGCTAAAGTTGCAGCAGTCCCTCCGATTTCAATACCTTTTTCAAAAGCTTTACTTGCGATGTATTTAGCCTTTCGTCTTCTTGGTTTTTTGTCTTTGGAACCAAGAGGACGAGAAAAATTAGATGTATTGAAATCGGAAAGAAAAATCATTGTTTGTTACCGTCCGAGCCTTGCTCTACCGCTTTCGTAAGCTGTTTGCGCTCTGCCTTTAAGGGTGCGACGGTAAGCAGCATCAGCAGCGGCGGCAGACTTACGCTTTTTTCGACCTTCGTTATAGCTGTAACCACCATAACCACCAGCTACACCTAAACCAGCAAGTCCAGCAGTTTTAAGACGATTTCTATTAGCTATGCCAGGAAGAGCTTTAGCTCCTCTCCATGCCGCACCAGGCGCACCTAGCACTCTTCCTATGTCTCTACCAACGGTAGCCCTAGCTCCTTTTTCAGCAAGCGTACTAGAAGCCATTGTTCTTCTCAAATAGCCAGCAGGAAATCCTTCAGTAGCTTTTCGAGCGGCTCTTCTAGCACCTACCGCTGCACCACCATAACGTAATGCTCCAGCAGCTAGTAGTCCAGCACCTCCAATTTCAGCAGCGCGTCTAGCCATACCTTTTTTCCGGCGAGGAGCTTTATCTTTTGCTCCTTTTTCCCGAAATTCTGCATAGCGCAATTGCTCCATATCAGACATGGAAAAAGCGGCAAGAATTGAATAAGTTTGTGACATAATTAATATCCTTGTTTTTAATAGTTAAGGTGTGATTGTAAGTCTAGGCTTACCTAGTCTTACCCCTTGCAGCTTTCTACCAAATCTATCTGTTTGTCCGATTCGGGTTTTAACAAAACCTGTCGGGTTTCCAGGTAGTTTGTTGGCTAAACCAGCGGCTCTAGAAATATCCCTTCCTAACGTGGTTCGTGCTTGTGCTACGCCAGAGCGAAAAGCTTTGCGAATAGTTCGTCCTTTCATAAGCTGTCCTCCAGAACGAGCTAAACCAGCTCCTCCATATCTCAATGCCGCAGCACCTCCTAAACCAATAGCTCCAACTTTTGCCGCCGATCCCGCCATATTTAAGCCACGTCTGAGTAAACCAGGTTTTTCTGGTTCTGGTTTATTCCCAAAATAAAACCTAGGATTAAACAAAAACTCAGCATTAGCACCTACGATTTTTTCCATATCAGACATGGAAAAAGCGGCTAATATTTCGTTGTTGTTATAACTGCGAGTTGGAGCAACTGGCATTCTGCCGTACTGATTATTCATTACGGGTTGAGCCACTCCCTCTCCTAACTGCTGTTGTAACAATTCTGCTTCATCTGGGGCATTTAATCCAAGCAAATCTACAATTCTTTCTGCGTAATCAGAAATTGCTTGATACTGTAACTCTTTTGGATTAACATCACCAAGCTCGTCTTCGCTTGCTTCGGAAATCGATATAATAACGTCCCAAAACTTGTCAGTAACACTATCTAAAGCTTCTTTTAGTTCTGCTAAATCTGTTGCTTCTGATTCAGCGTCTGCTAAAGTTAGAGCAAATTTAGCATTCCCCTTTTTATACTTACTAAACATCGCACAACCCCGAATAGCAGGCAGGGGTACAGCAGAAATTTCTCTAATTTCTTCTGTAGCTAAATTTAACCCAGCAGAAATAGTACTTAATAGTCCTTCTCTTGCTTGCTCAATCGCTTTTTTAGACCTAATTGCAACTTCTGTCGCAAATAGACCTACTTTACCAACTAAGTCTTTAAGTTTAGGATTATATAAGTCTTTTTCTGTTATTTCTTTTAGGAAAAACTCACCTGTTACATCACCAATCACAGAGTTTTGTTCTTTGCGATGGTCTTGAATAATAGGTAGTCGGTTGCCAGAATTTAAGTAGTTATTTGTTTTTTGTGCAATTAAAGCCAATCGCTCTGGGGTAAAAACGTGCTTTCGCTGGTTAGAGTCTGTTTGCTCTCCCTCAATTAAAACCAAAGCTTTTTTGGTTAAAATACCGTCTACTTCAACTTTTCCCTTAGCAGAGTCTTCTGTCTCAACTAGGTAAGAAGGTGATTTATTAAAATAAGTTAAACCCCTTTTGCCACTCATTTATAATGTTGTTTTATAAAAAAACTAACATTTAACAAACTAGCATTAAAATATTTATAGTGTAGTTTTTGTCAAGAAAAACTTGACAGTAATAAATGGACTTAAATAAAAAGGTGGCAGAGAAACTAAAAAGACTGAGAGAGAAGAGGGGATTGAGTCAGAGGGAAGTAGCAGCAGCCATGTTTAGGACAAAACAAGCTTATAGTAATCTGGAAAACGGAAAAAGAAAAATAGAAGTAGATGATTTAGCTTTACTCGCTAACTTTCATCAAAAAAGTTTAATGTACTTTTTAAGCGATTTTGAATAATTTTATTACTATTAAAATATTTTCCTAAACCTATTAATCTATTTTCTACTCGGTGCGTATTGTAAAATTGAGCCAAATTTAAGCTTTTATTAGATAAACTAAAGCTGTTATTTTTTGATTGTTTTATATTACTTTTCTTTTCTCGATACTGGTCTGCCAAAGCTTTTTCCCCCGCTACTACGGCATCTACTCTATTAACGTTTTTGTATAAGTAATCTTGTGCTACTTTCTTCTTTTCCGCTACGATATTATACCTTTTTGCCATTTGCTCAATATACCCCCCTCCTCCTTCTAATTGCTGGGAAAGTTTCTGTAGTTGACTCCTGGTTTCTGGAGGAATAGTATAGTTAGATAAAGTTAAATCTATTTCTACTTTTAATTCAGCAGCTTGTCTTTTGATGTCGTTTCCTTGAGATAAAAATGCGTCAGCGCTGGCAGTTACCTTGTCTGTGTTTGTTTTAATCGAATCTAATTTTTTGTATACTATTTTAGATTGATTTAGTAAAACAGCAGATTCTTTTTGGGTATCTACTGTTTCTAAATAAGCATCCAAAGCATCAACTCCTGCTGTATTTACTCCCCTAGTAGTTTTTTGTTTAGCTACTCTTTCTGACGCTTTTTGAATTTTTATTTCTAACTCATTTATTCTTTTATCTAGCGCTTTTGTGCTGCTTAATAAAGAATCCAAATCTGTTTCTGACTTTTTTAAATCATCTATTAAAACATTTGCTGTTTTACTTGCCGAGCTTCTTGATATTACATAGTTAGCTCTACCTGCAAGCCTTTTAGCGGAAGAAAGTAATTCTTCGTCTCCCCTAATCTGTTTAAAAGTAATTCCTTTTGCCGTTAAATCTGCTTTTCTTTTTACTTCATCTAATCTATTTTGATTTTTGGCTGTCATTACCCCCTTGTATTTATTAAAATAATCTTCTAAAGCAGACGTGTCTTCTCCTGCAATATCTTTAGTTATTCTGCTTACTGTAGGTGTACGGGCGGTGTTACTCTTAGTTAAATAATCATTAATTCTTCTTCGATTTGCTGGAGAAGTTAAAATATTATCTCTGATATATTCCAACTCAAAATCTTCTACAATTTTCTCCGAAACTCTAGGGTCTTTTATGTTAAGAGGAATTTGAAATGAAATATTTTTTGGTTGACTAGACTTACTGTTTTCTTGCTTTGCACTTCTAGCTGCTTCAATTGTATTTAAAGCTGCGGGAATTTTATCTTCTGAAACACCAGCTTCTATTAATTTTTTAATTATATCTGACTCAGAGTCTGTGTTATTTATAGCTTTATTTATTTCTTCTGTTTGATTTTCGGTTAAATATAAATCATCAGATTTAGCTAAAGCTACAATATTTAATATTTCCGCAGCGGCTTCATTGGATAAATCTTCTTGAATTTGAATCAGTTGTTCTTGGGTATACCCCTTAATCTGATTTAGTGCTGCTGCTGATTTATTTCTAATTGCATCAGTAACAACATCTACTATTTGTTTAGCCCCAAAAAAGTTGGATAATCGTTTAGCAACAAAGTATCCAGCAACAGGAATCAGTAAAGAACCCACGACTATTCCTGCTGTTTTAGCTGTATCGTACTCTTTCTCTTTTTCTCTAGATTGCTCCCTGAGTATCTGTTCCCTAAATGCCTGCATCATAGGATAGGCTGAAAGCAACCCTTGAGTGACAGCAAATCCCCCTACGGGTATGGCTACATTTGCGGCTATCTGGGCAGCCGTTAGTTTTCCTGGTATTTGTTTGGGATCTCTTACTGGTTTCCAATAACACCTACAATTAGGATGATAGGGAATAATCCACATATCTTTACGCTTGAATGCACTAATTCCTTGAGGTACTTCCAGTACCTGAGCTAAAGGCACAACTACTCCATTTCTCATTTCGCAGAATCGACAAGGAGAATCAACTCCGCGTGTTTCCAAGTCTGCCGTCCACTGAACTGCGGCTACTCCTTCTTGGGCAAAATATTCCAATCTGCCTAAGTTATAAGCATGAGTTAATTCTGTAACTCCTATTCTCTTTAGCGTTGTATCCGCTATCCCTAAAGAAACCATTTCAGCTACAGTCGATTGTTTTAATTCTTTTAATCTTTCTATTGTTACTACTTCGTTTTCTTTTAAATCTAGTTTTTTTCTTTGCTCTGCGTTTAAAACAATACTCGTTTTTTGCCCTAGCAAACTTTGAATAAATGTACGTTTTCCCTCTAATTCACTTCGCCTAGCAAAACTAGACCCCACAGCCTTTTGTCTTAATTCTTTGATAAACGTTGTGGCAGCGTTAGGAGTATTGTTTTTATCTAAAAAGTTTTTAACAGGTTGTTTAAAAGCTTCTTTAAAAGTTTTGTTAGTATTACTGGCAATGTAGTTAGTGCGTTTATTTAAATAAGTTTGACCAAAACTTTTATTCTCTAATTGTGTAAGAATTCCAGTCTGCCCTGTTATAAGCTTTTCTTTTGCCCTTCTAGCGTTTATCTCTCTCGCTTCTTTACTATATCTGTCTCCAGTCACTACTTTTTTAGCGACTTGCTCTAAGACTGGCGGTGCTTTGGCTGTTTTTATTTGGTTGTCAATCTTATCTATATTAGACTGAATATTACTTCTGATAATGTCAGATTCTAATTCAATAGCCTCCCTGCGTTCTCTCGCGTTTTCTGGTTTTTCTGAAGCAGGGTATCCATTAACTATACGTTTAGCTTTTTCTATAATGCTACTGGGAGAATTTAAGTATTTTAATAACGCAGCTCTTCTATTTTCTAAATCACCTATTCTGTCGGCAAAATCTGCAAAAATAGCAGAACTACTAAATTGTGCATTAATTTCTTTTTTTCCGTCTTGTCTGCCTTTATTCCACCCCAAATTCCACAAGAAAAACAAGCTGTTTTGCAGTGCTGGTATAAAATTTAGTTTGTCAATATCTTGTAATAATTTTTTATCTTGTTTTCTAATTGAGTTGAAATTCTGACTGACGAAGTAGTTGATTTGGGATGAGACCGCTTTTGAAGTGTTGTCCAAAAACAAGTCCACTATTGCGTCCAACTCTTTTTCTAGCTGAGTGGGTGGTGCAACGGAACGCGCTTCGCGAGATTTTGACTTGAATTGAACTAAAGGACTGAAGACGGAATCAAGCATTGGGGTAACGGCAAAACTATTAACAATGTTAGCTTTGCTATAAGAGAATCAGCTATAAATGATTATGGTATTTTTCTTTTTCCGCCAATGGTATCTCGCTACAAATCAAACTCTGATTTTATTAAAGCTATAAATAAAATCCAAGCCGACTATAACGTTGAATTCCCTGAAAAACTAAGTAAGCAAAGGGTTCATTTCATTGTCAATGCGTTTTTAAAGGAAATTGAATCTAATCTTTCCGAAGGGAATGATTTTAGTATTCAGTTTTTTGGTAGATTTTACACAAAGTTTTACGAAGGGAAAGAGGCTAACAATCCAGTTGGTCGAGGAGTGAAGTGGGAGAGTAGGTATGTTCCAGGGTTCACTCCTGCTAAAGAATTTAAGGGAAAGCTGAAAAACAAAATTAAGATAGAGCAAACGGAAAATAATAATAATGTTTTTAGCTGATATAGAAGAAGCTAGGTTTACCAGAAAGAAGGTTGAGGTAAAAAGCTTTGTTAGAAACGGACGAGTGGTTAAATCTCACAAGCGGGATATTAATTGGAAAAAGGCAGGGTTAACAGCAGGTTCAATTGCTGGGGCTGGAGCGCTGATAGGACTTGGTTTACGTAAGTCAAGACTTGGTAAAACAAAAATCAACGTTAGGGGTGTTGATGATCTTAAAAATTTAGCAGCCTTGCCAGCCGCAAAGGAAACAACCAAAAAGCTTACTGTGTATGGTATTCCTGAAGATGCTCCGGTTTTGACAAAACTTCAAGAAATAGCAAAAAAAGCAAATAAAGAACGCAAAGGCGCTCAATCTCCTCGTAGCACACGGCGTTACATGAAAAAAGAAGTAGCAAAAATACAGTCAGATATTAATGCTGGGGTATTAGATAAAGCTGAAACAGGAAAAAAAGTAGCGGCTTTAAAGGATAAAGAAAAAAGTATAAAAAAAAGAACAGAACAAATAAATAAACGAAAAGATAATATAAAAAGTTTAAGAATAGAGTGGGAAACGGCGTTGAAAGAAGCAGGTTATAATCCCATAAAAAACGTTAATTTAACAACAAGCAATATGTTTTTAATAAATTTTTCAGAAAAAAATGTTAAAACTTATGCTAGACGTAACGCACAAACAGGTTATTCCGTAGTTAAGTCTCATAACCGCAAAAAGAATATAAAGAGAGCGCTTAAGTATTTAGGTGCAGCAGCAGGAACTGGATTAGCTGGTTATGGACTTTATAGAGGTGCGGGACTAAGTAAAAAAATA